>Ga0308417_1000491_pt1 | contig 28851 bp, 19 predicted proteins | sample HotsprSampleOS65_FD_203528 | JGI IMG/M metagenome (GOLD analysis project Ga0308417, IMG submission 203528) | Hot spring phototrophic mat microbial communities from Octopus Spring, Yellowstone National Park, Wyoming, United States - 20090730_OS65 ...
GCCTCCCGCTGGTCCTTCAACCTCAAGGCAATCGCACCATACCTCCCATACACAGGATGTCAAATGCATTTCGTCCAGTTCATCTTTTCTTTCGCTACGCCGGCCGCCCGCCCGCCGGCCCCGCCGCCCGCCCGCCGGCGAGCGAATTGCCTTCCGTTCGCGACGCATCGGGAAGCTCGCCTTCGCGGCTTCCTGACGTGCGGAGGGTTGAAATCCAACCCGCTCTTGGCCGCCAAACCGAAGCGGGCCGATCGAGTTGCCGACACCCCGATCGACGTGAGGCTGTAGCGCAGACCTACGGGGCCCAAACCGCGTTCCTGACCCCGGCACATCAAAGCCAGAACGCCTGAGGACCGGGTCCTCAGGCGTTCTGTTTCCAGCTCAGCGGCCGTCGTAAGGTCGGCCGCGGGACTGGGTTAGAAGTTGGGAAGAGCGCCGGACGGACCGCTGCTCTGGCTGCCACCGCCGGCAAGCAGCAGGTCGGCCGGACCGGGCGCCGGCCTGGCAACGTTCCGCGGCCACCGGATCAGCACGCCATCCTGCTTCACGAAGGCGCCCTTGCCATCGGCGGCGCCGATGTAGGCATCGTCAAGGACCTTGCCGATCAGCTCGGACATGTCATTGCCGGTCCTGGTGAAGTTGAGGGTATTGATCAGGCCGCCGACGGCCACGTTCTTGGCCGTGTTGCGGGCGGCGAGGTTGCCGACATCGCCCACGATCTGGATCGTGGTCAGGCCAACGCCGGTGACGTTGCCGGCGTTGCCGCCGATGAACGCCCGCTGGATCTGTCCGCCGCTGGTGAGCGAGCCGACATCTCCGGAGACGCGCACGTTGCTGACGACCTTGGTGGCCTTGATCACATCGGCGTTGCCGCCAACCGTGATGCCCGTCGCCCGGACGCCGCCATCGATCACGCCCGCGTCGCCAATCACATTGACGCCGTTGAGCGCCTGAGTCGCGAAGATGCGGCCTGCATTCGCGGCAACGGTGACGTTGGACGCACTGCTGTTGGCCCGCAGGATCATCTCGCCAAGGGTGCCCTCGACGATGACGTTGTTGAGGGTCACGCCAGCCCGGCGCGCCGTGATCTGTCCGACGAAGGCGGTGTCGTTGCGGCCCTGAGCGCTGGTGTCGCTCACCGAGCCAACGCCCGCCGGCTCGAAGATCAGGTTCGTGATCTTGCCGGCGCGGTCCTGACCGGAGTTCACCAGGCCGGCCTGCGCCGCAAGCCTGGCGTCGGTCGTCTTGTTGGCGCCGCGGGCTGTGGCCCGGGCGTCGTTGGTATTGGCCGCCGACTCCATCGACTTCGGATCGGTCAGCACGATCAGGTCGGAAGCACTGGTGCCGAGCACCTCGATCTTCTGAATCTGACCGTTGTTGACCGTCACGATGGCGTCGCCCGAACCCAGGTAGACGGTGATGAAGCCGTCGCCCTGGCCGGTGTTGGTCCGCAGGGTGTTGGCGAACGAGAAGTACGATCCGCTCGTCAGTCGCACCTGGGCCAGGCCGAAGTTGCGGCCGCCCGCCGTCAGCGAGCCGAAGCCCTGACCGATCTGGATGCTCATGCCATCGGCGACGAAGGCATTGCCGTCGGCATTGCCGCCGACACCGATGTCGCGGCCGACAAATCCCTTCTCGAGCCGTCCGGTGATGAAGACGTTGCCGTCGCGGAGGAAGCCGCTGACGTTGAGGTCCTCGACGCTGCCGTTAACCTCGATCTGCGACGCGCTGCCGTTGATCGTGAGGCGCTTCACCAGAGCGTTGCCCAGCGGATTAGTCGCGTCGCCCCCCGCCTGAACCTGCACGCCGACGTTGCTGGAGCCGGTCTGGGTCAGGGTGATGTAGTCGAACACCACCTGGCTGCCCACGACCGCGTACTTCGTCTCGCCGGAGGCATTGCTTACCAGTACGTTATAGGTCACGCCGTCGGCCGTGATCAGCAGCGGCGTGTTCGCCGACAGAGTGGCGATGCCGCCGGCCGGATTGCGATAGATGCCGACCCTGCCGAGGACCAGCGTCTGGAGGTTGTTGGCCACGCCTGCAGAGAAGCCGCCGGCATCGCCGCCCACGCGGACCGAGCCGTTGATGCTGCCCAGCGGAGCGGCCACGCCGCCGATGACGGTCGTGCCGCTGACGCCCAGGTCGCCGCCGGTGACGGCGTCGATCCAGATGTCGCCCAGGAACGAGTAGATGTTGCCGATGCCGGCGCGGCCGTTGATCGGCCGGGCCGTGAACAGCAATGTCGTATCGTCGATGCCGACGCCGCCGTTGGCACGCACGACCACCGGGTTGTTCGCAGCGCCGATGTTGCCCGTGTGGGCCATCAGGTGCCCGACAGCGCCCCGGGTGGAGGTGACGGTTACGCCGCCGGAGTTCAGTATCACGTCAATGCCGTTGACCCTGACGGAGACGGGCAGGTCCTCGCCGATGCTCTTGCCCGCGGTGATGTTACCGACGTTGCCGACCGCGGCAACGTACAGGTTGCCGAGCTTGACCGCCGCCGATCCGCTGAGGCTCTCAAGGCCATCACCCAAAACGCCGCTCAGCAAGCTCGCGACGTTCAGGTTGTAGGGAGCGCCGGCCCCGACCGTCCCGAGCTGAGCCGTCAGGTCGCCAATATTCCCGCCGGCCTCCATGCGGTAGCCGCCGATGTCGTTGAACGCCCAGATATTGCCGATGTTGCGGCCGGCCCGAAGCAGGCCACTGCTCTCGACATTGAGGACAATCGGTCCACTGCCATTGAAGTTGAAGACGATGCTGCCGAGCCCGCCATCGCCGCCGCTGTTTTCGCTGTTGTTGGCAGTGCCGTCGATCGTCACGCTGCCACCGTTCCCACCGGACCCACCGGCGGAGAACAGCAGATTGACCACGACGCCGTTGGCCGTCGCATAGACGCGGTCCGCGAAACCCTGCACGCTCCCGGTGGCGGCCTTGATGTTGCCGATGTCGCGGCCGGCGATGGCGTAGATGTCGATGTCGCCGATGGCGCTGTAGATGCCCCAGGTGCCGTCCACGGCGCTGAAGCGGTCGGTCAGGTCCAGATCGACACCGATGTCGCCGGTCTCGGCGGTGAACCGGCCCTCGATCGAGTGCGAAGCCCAGATCAGGCCGATCGAGCCGTGGACATCGACACCGACAATCTTGAGGTCAATGTAGCCGGTCCGGGCGATCAGGCCGCCCAGGTTCTGCGACACCTCGAAGGTGGCCTCGTCGATGTTGTTCTCCACGCTCAGGACACCCATGCTGCCCAGCGTCCAGAACGTGTTGGTCCCATCGGAATTGTCTATGCCGATCGCGTAGTCATCCTCCTTACCCACCACACTGCCCCGACCGACGTAGATGTCGCCGATGCCGGCCCGGCCGTAGAAGTCGGCCGAGAAGCCGTAACCGTCGCCGGACGCCGCGTAGATCCTGCCACCGACAACCACGTTGCCAATCGATCCGGTGACCGACTCGACGTAGCCGACCAGGTCGCCCTGGACGCGGATGGCGTAGTTGCTCATCTGCTGGTTGAGACCTCGGCCGATGCTCACACCGACCTCGCCGATGTTGTAATCGACGTTGATCTCATTGGCCCAGACCAGTTGCTTGTTGTTGTTGACCGCGTACTCGATCTCCTTGACGCTGGAGAGCGAGGCAGTCGCGAACGGATAGGCCGCGCTGAGCAGCGACTGCGCCTCGGAGCGGCTGTTGCCGCCGAAGATGCTGGTCAGGATGGTCCCGATGTCGGCGCTGATGTTGTAGTCGTCGTCGACCACGATCTGCCGTACCGAGCCGTCGATCACGTGCAGGCTGTTGAGGTTGTCCACCGCGACGACCCTGTTGAGACCAGCCGCCGCGCCGTTGCCGAGCACCGTCAAGTCAACGGTCGCACCGCTGCCCGTGGTCTCTGAAACGTCGCTGTTGTACAGCCACACGTCCGGACCGAAGCCCGGGGCCGCAGGATCGCCCGTCTCGCCAAAGTTGCCGCCCCGCATGAGCAGTACCATCCGGGTATTATCCGAACCGGTGTCGAATGTCACATAACGACCGAACTGCTCGATCACCGCGTTGTCTGGCGCAACGCCCGACTCCAGACCGGCCACCAGCACCGCATCCGGGGCGAAGCCCTGGCCGATGTGGATGTGCGGCCCGTCGAAGGCGCCCGTTCCGCCGATGTACACATTCGCATACACCGTGCCGAAGGTGCTGGTGTTCCACGATTCGTCGTGGCCGGCCACGCTCTCGTAGCCGCTGGGATTGCCCGCAACCAGCTCGTCCAGCGTACCGCCCGCGAATATCAGGCTGCTCTCGCTGGCCTGACCAATGTTGCCCCAGACTTCGATGGTGCCGATGTCGCCCTCGGCCACCACGTTGCCCAGGAGGTTTCCGCCAAGGATGCCGAAGCCGACCTGAATGGTATTGATGTCGTCTTCCGAAAGGATTCCAAGCTTCTTGACCACCCCGCCGCTCAGGGTCACATCGCGCACGTCCAGGTGCGTCTCCGTGCGGATGGTGCCGTTGATCCTGCCGCCCGGCGAGTTGTCAGCGACAGTGAAGATGTTCAGGTCGGCGCCGGCGCCGGCATGCACCCCGCCGAAGAACGACCCGCCGGCTAGGCCGGTGTCGCCGATCCGGCCCACGTCGCCCGCGTCGATATTCCCGTTGACGCTGTCGCCGGCAATGATCAACGCCCAGATGTTGCTGCTCTCGTCATCGACCACGCCATCGGCGTTGTCATCGTCAACCTCGTACTCGGCCGCTCCGTTGTTGATGAAGCCGCCGAAGCCATTGAACAGGTCGGGCCCGGCGATCTGATTCTGGACGCCGGAGACGATGTTGCCGTTGACGTTGCCGTTGTTGGCCGAGTTGCCCTGGGCTGCGATCACCACAAACGGATCGTTGGGATCGCGTATCAGCGAGCCTTCCAGCACGATGTCCGGATTCTGCACGTTGAACGTGTAGGTGACGGTGATCTGGGCGAAGTAGTCGGGGAACACCCGTGTGATGGCGGTCGTTCCGCCGCCGCCGCCCAGCAGATTGAACAGCACCGACGAATCCACGGTGAGGTTGAAGGTGACGTTCCCGCTGCCCTGATAGGCGGCGAAGCTGGCAGGCACGACCGCAACGGCGTCGCTCTGACTGGCCGAGGGGGCGCCGAAGGCGAACGCGGCGCTGCCTCCGGCCGGCACCACCACGCCCGAAGCGCTGCCGGAGTTGTCGCTGATCGACAGGTCGGGGCTGATGCCCGGCACCGTCATCGTGATGCTTCGCAGCAGGGTCACGTCGCCGGTCGCATTCGCGGCGCTGGCGGTGTTGTCCACATCGACTCGGCCATTGGTCGTCGAAATCAGCCGCGTGATCTGGACGTTGGTCAGAGTCGCCGAGTCGGCGCCCCGATCCGCCGCCTCCTGAGCTGCATTGAATTGCGGCACGGTGAGCACGAAGTTGCCATCCTCGGTCTGCGGCAGCGAGAGCTGGGCGGTATGGGTCTCGCTGACCGTGAAGATGCCGCCGGGCAGTTCGCCGCCGGCGCTGAAAGTACCCGAGTAGATGTCGTCGCCGGCGATGATGTCGCCGTTGAGGTTGCCCCCGCGGAAGTCGCCCGCCAGGCCCAGCGGCGAGATGCTCAGGTTGGCGCTGAGGCCGGCAATGATGTCGCCGTCCTGGTTCTGAGGCACCAGACCCGGCGTCCCATCCAGCGTCGGACCGCCATTCAGCGCGATGATATCGTCATCGGCGTAGAGGTTCCCGTTGAGATTGTTGCCCGCTCCAACCAGAGCGAACAGCAGATCGCCGACTTCGTACCCGTTGGTCGGATCGGCATCCAGCGCCGACAAATTGCCGTTGAGGTTGCCGCGCCCGAAGGACGCCCAGAAGTCGGGGGTCTTAGCCGCGGTCGCGACGCTGCCCACCGGACGATTCGACGCCGCCGGCAGCAATCCGCCCGTGTCGATCCGCGTGAAATAGTCGAAGCCGGCCAGGAAGTAATCAACCCTCAGGCCGCCCGCGCCGCTGCCGTTGGACGTGATGTTCACGTTCAGGTTGCCGCTGGCGCCGTTGTTGAGGCCCAGACCGGTGCTGGGACTGGACGGATCGGCGCCGCCCCCGCCGATGGCGGTAACAGCGTCGATGTTCGCCATGGCAAAGTTGAAGTCGCCGGAGTCATACACCACGATGCTGCCCGACACGTCGCCAAACGCCGCGATGCTCACATCCATCGCGTCGCCGTCGGCCGGATCGGGCGAGACGTTGCCCGGACCGGTCTGCGGCGCGGCGTACGGACGACCCACCACGTTGATGTTCGCCGTCACGTTGTTGGTGGCGCCGATGGAGAACGTCGGGGCGAACGAGGTGTTCGCGCCGCTCTCGCTCCCGGCCACCAGCTCTCCCAGGTTGATGCCGTCGGCGGCGTTGACGCCGGTCGCCGACTGCATCCATCGACCCATGTTAAGGGTGATGTTGGCACTGCCAGCGCTCAGCACGGTGCCGACCTGAAGCGGGCCACGGTCGTTGGCATTCAGCGGGTTGTTGCCGCTGTTGTCGAACGGCACGAACATGCCAGCGCTGAAAGTGCCCAGCACATCCACAACCACGTAGCCGCTGTTGATGTTCAGGTCGTTGGTCGTGTGCTTGGATCCCAAGCCGGCGGCGGCGATGTGCCCGCCTGGCACGCCGTCATTGCCGATGGCGTTGCCGTCGATCTGAAGGTTGCCGATGGTGATATCGCCGGCCGCCACCAGCGTGCCGTTGAGGTGGCTGTTCATGTCGTTGGACACGATGCCATCCTCATCGGCACCGTCCACCCAGCCCGCCTGCATCAGGGTGATGAAGATACCGTCATCATCCACGTCGAAGATGGGCAGGTTGGAGGAGTTGACGTTGCCGCCCACCACGTTGCCGTTGCTGTCGATGCCCATCGGCCGGCCGGCAACCGTGCCAGCCAAAAAGTCGCTGTTGATGTTGCCGCCGAAGGCCACGCCGTCGATCTGCAGCCCGGCGCGGATACGCGCCCAGGTCTGACTGTCGGCCGAGGACACAATATGCAGGTTCCCTTGGCCGATGTCGTTGTCGGCGTCGATAAAGCTGGAGCTGAGGTTGGCGCTAACTCCGCCCTGGCCATCAGCACCGGCAATGACGTTCGCCAGAAGCGAACCGCCCGAGCCAGATCCCGCGGTGATCTGAATGTCGACCATCCCTGCGGCGGCGATGATATCCGAGGTAATGTTGCCGGCGCTGGCACCGGTGGCGTAGATTCCCAGACCAGGGTTCTGCGCAGTACTGGCGATATTGCCACCTACATACACCCCGTTGACCCTCGCTCCATAGGCGCGGATGACGGTGGTGCCGGCGTCGTTGCCAATGTCGTCGCCGCTCCAGATGTCGCCGTGGATATTGCCGCCGGTCTGGGTGCCGTCCCAGATACCGGCCATAATATTGCCGCTGATATCGTCGTTGTTCTGGTCCTGTGTCTGATCGACCAGGATGCGCTTGCCGGAGACGATGGCGGTGAAAATGTTGCCGCCGGCGCTGATGTTCACATCAATCCCATCGGGAGCGGACACCTGCTGCCCGGCGTAGCCGCGCGTCGGGCCGGTCTGGAGAATCGTCGAACCTGTTGCAACCGTTTCGCCGTTGTCCGCCCACTCGACGGGCAACTGATAGACCAGCCCGGTCGGCCCGCCGGCTGTGCCAGGGTCGACCGCCGTGCCCACTCCCGAGGCAGTGGTGCCGAGGTTGCCCTGCACGGCGATGTTGCCGCCGAAGGCGGGCGTGCCGTTGATGCCGATCGTGTCATCGGCCCCTCCCAGCGCGTTGTCCGCACCCAGCGCGGTAACAACCGCATCGCCGACCACCAAGCTGTGGGCCACGTTGCCTTCGATGCGAATGGCGCCGGCGGAGCCGTCGGTCACCAGGCCCTCAAAGTGCGCACTGGGAACAGGCGTCGCCTCGGCAACGGTATCGGTCGTGGTGATGCTGCCAACGCCACCGCTGCTCACCACAGCGCCGAGGCTGCCGTTAACGCTGATGTTGCCGATACCGGCGTACACCGGCACGTTGCCCGCCTGACCAGCCGCCAGGCTGGTGCGCAGGGTCTGGCCGGTCCCGGTCTGATTTGGATTGTTGATGTAGCTGCCGAGGCTGTTGACCAGATCGCTCTGGCTGTCCAGAAGCACCTCGTAACCGACGACGATGGGACCGACATTAGTGGCGAACTGGTCGCTCGTGTTGGTGTCGATCACCGTCACGTTGCCAATCGGGCTGGAGAAGTCCAAGAAGTCGATGACGTTGCCGCTGCCGGTGTCGGATCCGGGCAAGGTGCGGCCGACAAACGTTGTCGCGGCCACGCCGGCAAAGGTCTGGCCGTAGACGATGTTGGTGCTGCTGGTCGTCGCCGGGTTGAGCGGATCCAGGGCGTTGTATTCGACGCCCAGGTTCTCACCGAACAGGTGGATGCTGGTGATCACACCGGCGTTGAAGTTGAGCACGACCGTATTGACGATGCCGTCCAGGTCGGTGTCGGTCAGGCGAATGATCTCCAGGGCGCCGGTCGGACCGACGAAGCTCTTGGTAATCGAGCCGCCGTCGGGGATCGGGATCACAACGTTCACACCGGTAATGCCGGCCAGCGTCGTGAAGATCTCCAGGTCCTCGAAGGTGCCGTTGGCGTTTCCGCCGGTGACGGGCACGCCCGTGCCGCCACCCTGCGTTGGCGTGTCGAAGCTGAAGCCGGTCGGCGAATTCGGGTCCGGAACCGCGATGGCGCCGAAGCTGAACTCATCTAGCTGACGGGCGAAGATACTCGCCGCGTTGTTGAAGAACGTGCCGGTCACTTCCAGGTGCTTGATATGACCCATGAAGAAGTTGGCCGGATTGGCCAGGATCGCGGCCGTGCCCGCGCTGGCCTCGGCGATGTTGGCCAGGGCGCCAATGTCGCCAAGAAGGTCGCCTTCGACCAGGATCTGGTCGAAGTCGTGGCGGCCATCCTGAGCCGGCCCGAAATCGTCGAAGAACCCGGCCAGGTTGAAGTTGGCGTTGCTGGTGTCGCCGCCCAGGCCGCCCGCGTAATTCTGTGGCGTGCCGGTCGGATTGGCGCGCGTCGCGATGGTGAGCTTGGTGGTCAGGTCGGTCGTGCCCTCGATGTCGTTGATGGTGATGCTGTTGTTGTCGCCGCCGGCGAATGCCAGCGTGTAGTTGATGGTCGGCGCGTTGGTTCCCGTGCCCCAGGTGCCGCGAATGTCGAGGATGTAGTCCACGGCATTGTCAGTGACGACAAACACGGGCGAGGTGCGCGTGCCGCCGACGACGTTCAGCCCACCGATGCTCACGTCGGCAGTGCCGGCGCTGATCAGGTCGATGTCGCCGTTGACAGTGCCGCCGCCAATCGTCACATCGTCGCCGGCGCCGCCGGCGCTGGTGATCAGCGGCAGATTGCCGTTGATGGCCACCGTCGTGATGGTGATGGTGTTGGCGCCGAGATTGGAAATCGGCTCCACGATCCGGATGAACGGAAGGCTGCCGCCAATATCAAGCGTGCCGATGTTGATCGACGCGCCGGCCTGGATGCCGCCGGCGTTCTGCGACGCCTGAGCCGGCCCGATCGCCGGGGCCGCCGTGCCATCGGTGTCGATGGTGCCGATGTTGATGCCGCCGGTGGCGGTGAGAGTGCCCAGAGTTCCGCCCAGCGCGCTCGCGGGTGCGCCTGGGACATTGTCAGCGTCGGTGAAGATGGCGGTGAGGTTGATCGTGCCGTTCACGGGCACGATGCTCGTGACGGAGACATTGCCCACGCCGTCATCGAGGGTCCACGTGCCGCCGGTGATGGCGCCGTTGGTGGTCACGGTGACATTGCCCAGATTGCTGGTGACCGCGGCGCGATCGGCCAGCACGGTCACGTTGCTGGTGATGTCCAGGTTCAGGAAGCCGTTGCCGAGCGTGATGTCGCCGAAGTCGGCCGCCTGCCAGGCGCCGGTGAGGCTGTTGACGCCGCCCTGGCCGGTCACGTTGACATTCCCCAGGGCGCCGATCACGTTGGCCGCGCCGTTCTCGGCGGCGCTGTCGACGTTGGCGTTGATGGTCGAGTTGACAAGAGTAGAGCGCAGGCCCAGCACGGTGATGGAAGCGATTCCGTCGTCGGCAAGGATCGTCAGACCGTTGCTGACCGAATCATCCACGGCGCCTGCGCCGAGAGTGAACGCGCCCCACGTGCCGGTGCCGCCGCTGTTGGCTGTGTACGAGCCGGCCGGAGTCAGCGCACTGAACGTGCCTTCCGCCCCACCTGCGAGAGTCACCGAGCTGCCCTGGGTGGCGTTGACGGTGCCGCGGAAGACGGTCTGGTTGGTGTTGTCGTCGCCGCTGTTGAGCACCGAGATGGCGCCTATCGGGCCGACGTTGTCATTGCCATCGCTGTTGGCGTCGATGAGGAACCCGCCGCCCGTTGCGCCCAGGAAGTCGACCGTGCGGGCGGTGAAGGTTCCGATGCCATCGGCCGCGCTGAAGGCCAACGTGCCCGCACCGTTGCCGAAGTTGATGTCCCAAGTGTTACTGCCAATGTTGCCCAGCGTGCTGGCCACGTCGGTCAGGGCCAGCGAAAAGCCCGAGCCGGCGCCGTGAATAGTCCACACGCCGCCGGCAACGAAGTCGCCCGCATCAGCGGCCGTGATGTTCAGAAACGCGCCGTCCGCTTCACCGGCGTCGCCCAGGCTGACCGCTCCGGTGATGGTGATGGCGCCCGTGATGTTGCCCGCCGCGTTGAACTGGAAGCCACCCTGGTTGTTCACCCCTACGTTGTTGGCCACCACCGAACCGATCGTCAGCGAGGCCAGGGTGTCCGCCGCATCGTCGCCGAAAGTGAAGACAATGTCAGACGGGCCGCTGTTGCTGAGCGTTCCCAGCGTCACCGCGCCCGTGTTGCCGGTTGTTACGAAAGAGATGGGGTTGGCCTGATTGCTGTTGGCGGCGATGGTCAGGTCGGCCGCGCCGCTGATGCCGCCCACGTTGCCGCCAAAAGAGAAGGCAATCGACCCGGCGTTGTTCACCGTGTACGTGGCGCTGCCCAGGGCCAGATTGGTGATGGCCCCGCCCGAGATGACCACGTCCGACCCGGCATTGCTGGCCACGGCGTTGATGCCGTTGAACGACAGAGTGCCGAACGTTGAGATGCCGTTGCCGATGACAACGTCGTGATCGCCAGCATCCTGAAGCGTAATCAGCCCTGCAAACGAAACGTTGCCGGCGAAATTGCCGCCGGCGCCAGGGTAGATCAGCAGGTCCGAGTCACCTGCACCCGACAACGTGACGGTACTGCCGAAGCTGATGGTGCCGAGGTTGGAGTTGGCACCTGACGTGATCGTCAAGTCGGCTGTGCCGCCGAGGCTCACCGCGCCGGTAAACGTCGCGGAACCGCCTGCCGTGCCGCCGGTGCCCAACGTCAGCGTCACCGCGTTGTTGCCGACGGTGGTCGTTCCGCCGACCGTGAAACTGGTAACCGTGTTGTTGGCGCCGGGCGTCACAATGACAACCGTCGACGCCGCATTGCTGGTGTCGAGATTGCCTGCGAAGTTGATGGCACCGATGTTGCCGGCCGTGTTGTTGATGATGCCGCCGCGGATTGTCGTATCCACGTCGATGTTGATGTTGCCGATGTTGCCGTCGGCCGTCAGAACGTCTCCGTTGGCGATGGCGCCCTGAAGGTCGGCGGGATTCGTCTGGTCCGTGGCCGCCGGGATGGTGAAGCCCAGGCCCGTGGCCGTCGGACCGGCTACCAGGGTTGTGGCATTAATGTAGGTGATGCTATCAACGATGACATTGAGCACCAGTGTGTCACCCGCGCTGCCGTTGTACGTGATCGAGTTGATCGGACCGCTGGCGACCAGGTTCACGATCAGGTTGTCTGCGGCGGCCGGATTAGGGTCGTTGATGACCAGGTCGATCAGATCGGGATCGGCGGTGGAGGTGTTGATGGAGATGCCGGTGGGACCAAGTCCCGTCGTGCCGGTGGCCAGGGCGATGATGTCCACGTCATTGGGATCAGCGTTGGCGCTGTCGTAGATGACGTAGTCGCCGGGGTTGACCAGGGGATTGGCCGCCAGAAGCTGGCGGGTCTCCAGCATCTCGAAAGCCGGCCGTGGGGTGATCAGCGGAGCGGCGGGAATCAAGGCTGAAAGCCTGGCCCGCACATCCTGCAGGACCGTCTCAAAACCGCTCAGAAGGTTTCTCTTCGCCCGACGCGCGAGCCTCGTGCTGGGACGGACGACTTTGTTGATCTTCCGTGCGCCGTTTCTATCGCCTCGATTCGACATGTGGTGCTACTCCTTCCCTAAGACCTGTTAACTGGCACTCTCGTATTGCCTTGTCCTGATACTCAATCCTACACGAATTCCATGGAAAACAACAGACGGAATAAAACTGCCGCCGATCGCGTGGCCGCGACAGGCCCGGAAATGAACACCCCGAAATGTGCTGAACCCGTCTACCCGCATCTACGCTCAATCCCGGCTCATAACCCACGTGAGCCGCTCCGCAAACACGGACGGACTCGACAGCCGTTGCCCGCTTATAAAGCTTCCATTTTCCGCTGTCAAGCTGCCCGCTCGCTTTTTTTCTCCTTCCCGCCCGTGCTTACCGTAAGCCGGGACGGGTTTAACGAACACGATACCATGGCGGACGGCCTTGCGTCCAGCCCTCTTAAAGTCGCCGCCGACCGCCAGAGCATTGCCGACAAATCGCGCCGCTACACGATGCTGTCAACAAGAAAACGCCCGACGGTGGCAACGCTCCACGCGCGGGCGCGGCAGTTCGATCCCTATACCTCGCCAACACACGTCCTTATAATCGGTTGCGTCGCCGACGACCTTGAACAAATACACGGAGGTCAGCTTGCCCAGACGATCCCCCTTGGCCGAACGGCTCTACGAACTGCGCCAGAGGATCGAGGCCGCCTGCGCCCGCGCCTCGCGGCCGGCTTCCAGCGTCACCCTTGTCGCCGTCACCAAGAACGCCGCCCCCGAACAGGTCCGCGAAATCATCCAGCTCGGCGTCGGCGACCTGGGCGAAAGCCGCGTTCATGTCCTCACCCAGCGCGCCGCCCAGGTCCGAGAGTTCTTCCAGCGACAGCAGTCCCGCGGTGAGGACCTGCCCCTTCCCCAGCGCCTGCGACTTCACCTGATCGGTCATCTGCAGCGCAACAAGGTCAAGGCCGTCCTGCCCGCCGTCGACCTCATCCACAGCGTCGACAGCCTGCGCCTGGCCGAGGAACTCGACGAGCAGGCCGCAAAGCTCGGGCGCAAGGTCCCCATCCTCATGCAGATCAACGCCAGCGAGGAGCCGACCAAGTTCGGCGTGGCAGTGGGGGCGGCCATCCACCTGGCCGAGCAGATCGACTCCATGCCGAATCTTCAGCTTATCGGACTGATGACGATGGCCCCGCTGACCGATAACCCCGACGTGCCCCGCCGCGTCTTCGCCCGCACACGGGAAATCTTCGAGGAGATGCGCTGGCACAAGATCGGCGGCGCCGCCCTGCGCCACCTGAGCATGGGCATGAGCAACGACTTCGAGGCCGCCATCCTCGAAGGCGCCACCATGATCCGCGTCGGCAGTTTCCTTTTCGGCGGACCGCTCGGCCCGCAGCCCGATGACGAGGAACCGGACCCCCAGGCCCGCCTCCGCGGCAATTGAAACCCACAGACCTGGTACCGGGCGACCTCCGCCGCCGCCTCCCCCCGCCGTCGCTCCGTTGCTCCCTCCGTGCCTTCCTCCGACATTTTCGATTTTCGATTTTCGATTGCCCCTTCGTCGCTTCGTCGCTCCCTCCGCACCTCCCCGCCCCGTCCCGCAAATTGCAAATCGCTACCGGCAAATCCATAATTCTCCCATGCCCGACGACCTGTTCCGCTTCTTTCGCCTCCTGCTGGCGTGGTTTGTGACGATCTACTGCGTCATCGTCACCGCCCAGTCGCTGTGGGGCTGGTGGCGCTGGCTGGCGGGCCGCGACCGCTACCTCTCGCTGCTGCGGCGATACCTTCTGGTGCAGGCGCTGCGCCTCCGGTTCCGCGCCTTCTGGGGCGATGCACTGATCTGCCTGCTGCTGTGCGCCGCATTCCTGCTGATCTGGCGGGCGCAATACCAGATGGACCAGATCGAGCAGACCCTCAAGCACGTCAGGACCAGCCATGTCCAGCCCCAGCGAGCCTCCTGACCGCCGTCAGCAGCCCGGCGCCTCACGCCCGGGCTCCCCCGCGCCCCCCGTGCGCATCGCCGACCTGCCCCGCGACGAGCTGCAGGCCCTGGCCGAGGAGTTCGGCTTGGAGCCGACGCGATTCAAGACGCCGCAGCATCTGGCGGCCGCCCTTCACGAGCGCCGCCAGATCATCGCCGCCATGGACCGCGAAGCCATGCTCGACGTCGTCCGCTGGGGTCGCCGACCCGTCCCCCTCAACGCCGGCAAGGAACAGCTCGCCCGCGAGATCGCGCGCATCACGACCATGCGCTTCTCCGGCCTCTCGCAGCGGGGACTGCTTGTCCTGGCCCGCCTGCGCGGCGTCGCCGTTGAGCCCGGTGACGATGTGCCCGCCCTGATCCGCAAGCTCAAGCGCCAGGAGGGGTTCTTTGCCAGGCTCAACCGCAAGCGCCGGGCCCTTTTGGGCTCGATCGTCTCCAACATGCTCGGCGAAGACCGCGCCGAGGATGACTATCAGTTCCTCCCGCCCCAGAGCGGCGGAGACTCCCCGGCATCGCCCCCCCGGCGCTGCGGCAGCGTCAAGGAGGAGATCGAGGAAGCCGGCCTGCTGGGCGGCCTGGCCGGCAGAATCAAACGCTCCGCCGACAGCTACGTGAATCAGAAGCTGGATGAGATCGAGTCGCGCATCGACCGCAAGCTGGACGAGATCGATCGCCGCCTGGCCGAATGGCGCGACAAGGAAATCGCCAATCGCATCCGTATCCTGAAGATCACGCTGTGGGCGACGGTGATCGTCGGCGCCGCGTCGATTCTCATCTCGTATGTCAAGCTGTACTGGTTTTCGTGACCGGCACGTGCGCATCGGCGCCGTGTGGCAGTAGCCGGCATGCGCGCGTCGCTGCCGTTTAGCCAGCTCGCTCGCGAGCCGCTCATTGCGTCCCTTTCGCATACTCCGTCACGAACGACCATTGCTGCACGCGCTTGCCCTCGCGCACCGGATTGCTCTCGACGTACCTGACCGCCCTGACGATGTCCTCAGGCGAATCCAGGAATACATGCCACGCTCGCTCGCCCCAGGGAGATTGCCGCGTGCCATCCGCGTTGTAGGCATCCGGAAACGGATGCAGTCCGTCGGCGTCGAGCTGGCGTGTCGCCGCTGACTTGAGGTGACCGGCGATGCGCTCGAAGGGACGTGAATGACTTGCGATCACCAGATGAACGTGATCGGGGAGGATCGCGCACGCGTACAGCACGTAGCCTCCTTCCTTCAGGGCTTGCGCGAAGCCCTTCGCTATCGAAAACGCCTGCTTCCCGGTGAAGCGCACGGGCGGGTGTTTCAGCGCCTCCTTGGCGCGGAGCCGCAGCTGGCGATCGTGGGGCACACGTGCTACGGAGCGATGCGTCGCGACCTTGGTCGCCTCGCCGAAGCGCAGCAGCTCCCAGGACCCCACGAACGTCGACCACGAGCCTCGCGGGTCGTTGGGGAGCCAGAAGCCGTAGGCGCTGAGGATCGTGTGCGAGGCGAGGATCATCTGTCGGGGTCGCAGAGAGCGGCCCGCAAGCGGGCCGGCTAAACGGGGATCAGATCATTCGATCCCCAGTCGTTTCTTCCATTCCTCCAACTGCTTCCTCAGCGGCTCGCCCCCCGCCGCGCCGGCGCTGCGGTAGCGCGCCACCACGTTGTGCGCCCCCAGCACGCTGTACACCTGCTCCGTCACCCGCGGCAACTCGGCGCCCTCCCCCGCCGTCGCTTCGTCGCTCCGTCGCTGCGTCGCTCCCTCCGTGCCTCCGTGCCTTCGTGCCTCCGTGCCCCCCGCGCCCGCCTCCCCCGCCGTCGCTTCGTCGCTTCGTCGCTGCGTCGCTTGCCGCGCCATCCCTTCCTCAATCGCCCGGTTGAAATCCTCCACCCCCAGCTCCTTCAGCGCCTGCTTGCCCTCCCTCTCGCATTGCGCCACCAGACTTCCGACAATCTGGTGGGCGGTGCGGAACGGGATGCCCCTGGTCACCAGATACTCCGCCAGCGAAGTCGCATCCAGAAACCCCCGCTCCAGCGTCGGCTCGATGTTCTCCTTCACGAACTCGGCGCTGTTCACGATGGCGGCCGCCATCGTCAGGCAACTGCTCACCGTGTCATAGGCGCGGAAGACAATCCGCTTGTCCTCCTGGAGGTCGCGGTTGTAGCCGATGGGCAGGCCCTTGAGGATGGTCAGGAGGGCAAACAGATCGCCATAGACATTGCCGCACCGTCCGCGGATCAGCTCCAGCATGTCCGGGTTGCGCTTCTGCGGCATCATCGAAGAGCCGGTGGTGTAGCGGTCGGCGATCCTGATGAAGCCGAATTCTGTGCTCGAGTAGATGATCCACTGCTCGGCCCAGCGGGAAAGGTGCATGGCGATCATGGCGAGGGCGAACAGAAGATCCAGCGCAACGTCCCGTGACGCCGTGTGTTCGATGCTGCTGCGCGGTCCCTGGTTAAAGCCGAGCAGATGGCACGTGATCGTCGAATCGAGCGGCAATGACGATCCTGCAATAGCGCCGCTGCCCAACGGCATGTCCGCTTCAGCAAACTCCTCCACGATCTTGAGCCGGTGCAGGTCCCGCTCGAACATCACGCACCAGGCGATGGCTTCGGCTGCGGCGGAGATCGGCTGCGCCCTTTGCATGTGAGTGAACGAGGGCATCACAACGTCGCGGCTTCGATCTGCCACTCCAATGAAGGCGCGCTGCAAATCCAGGATTCGCTCGTTCATTTCATGTTTCGCGCCGCTGATCCAGATCAGCAGATCCGTCGCCACCTGATCATTCCTGCTCCTGCCCGTATGCAGCTTCTTCCCCGGCTCGCCGATCCGCTTGATCAGCGCATCCTCGATCACCATGTGAATGTCTTCCAGCGACTCGTCGAACTCGAACTTCCCCGCTTCGATGTCCGCCTCGATGCTCCTGAGCCCCGCGATGATCGCATCACGTTCCGCCTCGCTGATCAGCCCCACCTTCGCCAGCATGGTCGCATGTGCAATGCTCCCCGCGATGTCCTGCTTGTACAGCCGCCGATCATAGCTGATCGACTCGACGAACGACTGGGCGAGCTTGTCAGTGGCCTCGGATATCCGCGCCTGCCAGGATTTGGGTTCTGCCATGCCCCCATTGTAAGATCGCGCCCCCGCCCCGCTACACGGCGGACCATCCCCAACACCCTAGGCGATGGAGGCGAAGCAAATTGACATCTTGCCCATCTTGCCTGAACACCCAACTGCGCCTCCGGATCCTCCTCAAACCCCCAAAATCCGCCGCCAATGCCGCTGGCACGTCCGATATTCCGTGTTAGGATTACCCAGTCGGTTTGTTCTGCCGTCCCAACTCCGGAGAGGCTCATGCACATCGGGAGAGTGTTCGTCGTGTCGTTTGCGGCCGCCTGCCTGGTAATCACCGCCGCCAGCGCCAGCACCGTTACGATCTTCTGCGAGGATTTCGAGGGTTACACCTCCTTCCCCGCTCAGATTCCCGCCGGCGATCCGGTCAACCCCGGTCTGCCCCTGATCTCCGAGGGCGCCAAGGAGACCTGGTACGGCGGACGCTTCTACAACACCACCTCCCAGTCCAGCAGCAACATCGCTGTCAACATCAACGAAGATCTGGCCGTGCAGAAGGTCGGCGGCGGCTCCAATAACACCAAGACCGGACGCATGGAAGATGGCGCCGGCCTGTTGTTTAACATCAGCACCGTGGGCCTTTCGAACATCGCGCTCGACTTCGACTGGCGCACCTTCTCGGCCGGAAGCACCGACCGCCTCAAGGCCGGCTATTACGTCGGCGACATCAACTTCGGCACGAGCATGTTCCATGAGTTCCGCAACAACACCGGAACCAACGGACCGACCTGGAACCAGTGGACGCAGTTCCTGTCGGACGGCCCCAGCAACACCTGGAAGCACGTCACTCAGTCGTTGCCGGCGGGCGCGCCATCGCTGTGGGTCGCCTTCTGGTTCTACAAGGGCGAGGGCGATTACGCCAAGGTCGACAACATCAAGGTGACCGGCTGGCGCGAGCCTGCTGGCGGCCAGACGCCCATCCCCCTGCCGGCCGCCGCCTGGATGGGCCTGGCGGGTCTGGGCATGCTCGTAGGGCGCCGGTATCTGGGCTCGCGCTGATGCGCGTGACCGGAGCCGGTCATATTCGCCAAACGCCGGCCGCCTCAGGCCGGGCCGGCCGCCGAGTCGCCGCCCACGCCTGTCGCGATCACCCGGTAGGAGTATCTTGTGCCCGCGGTCAGGCCGGTGTTCTGAAAGCTGGTGACGTTCGCCCCCAGATTGGCGATCACGCTCCAGCTCGAGCCATCCACGGAGCGCTCGATGCGATAGCCCGTCTCCCCATTCACGTCGCTCCACACCAGATTGATCTGGCTGGCCGAAATCGCCGTCGCCGACAGGCTCGACGGGGCGGCCGGCACCGCCGTCGCTGAGGCCACGCTGCTGAACTCCGAATCCGCGCCCGCGCCCGTCGCGTACACGCGGTAGCTGTAGGTCACCCCCGCCGCGACCTGGCTGTCCAGGAAACTGGCCACATTGGCGGCGGTGTTGGCCAGGTTGATCCATGTCGCCCCGCCATGAGCGCTGCGCTGCACCACGAAGCCGGTCTCGTTGTCCGACTGGTCCGCCCACGTGAGCTGCACCTGCGTCGCCGAAACAACCACCGCCGTCAGCCCCGACGGGGCCGCCACGAAGTTCGCCTGCGGCACGATCGTCCCGCTGATCGTGTACTGCCCCAGGTCGCCGTAGTTGCCCTGGCTGGCCACCGCAACGCGGTACGATCCGCCCGGCACAGTCACCGTGAGGCTCTCGCCCAGGCTCGACGTGCTGGCCGACGCCACGAGCGTCCCCGTGCTTGTGTACAGCGCCAGCTTCAGGTCCAGCATGCCGTCCTGCCGCTGACCACCCAGCCGCTTCAAAGCGGCCTTGACGCAACGCGGTTTTCCTCTAGCATGGCCCAGACACCGCAAACGCGAACAGGCGAAAGGAGCGTCTCATGACCAGCTTACGGATGGGCCCCATCGTCATCCTGGGACTTTGCCTCTGCTCCCTCGGCTGCCAAGGCGGCCTGCGCGCTGAAAACGACGAGCTGCGCCGACAGAACCAGGAGCTCTCACGCCGCCTGGCCGACAGCGAACGACTCATGCAGTCCACCCCCGAGCAGATGGCCGCCATGCAGCGGCAGATCGCCGAGCGCGAGCAGCGCATCCGCGAGCTGGAGGCCCAGCTCCGCAGCCCCGAGCCGGGCGTCAGCGCCCCGGGCATCGAGGGAATCCAGACCTCCTACGACCGCGCGCGCGGCGAATTGACCGTCAACCTGCCGGCCGACATCCTCTTCGAACCCGGCAGCGCCGAGCTGAAGGCCACCTCGCGGGCCACGCTCAACAAGATCGCCGACGCCCTCAGGAGCGAATACCGCGGCAAGCCCGTCCGCGTCGAGGGCCACACCGACACCGACCCCATCGTCAAGAGCCAGTGGAAGGACAACCTAGAGCTCTCGCAGCAGCGGGCGGCCGCCGTCACGCGCTATCTCGTCCAGCGCGGCATCGAGCTGAAGAATATCGCCACCACCGGCTTTGCCGACTCGCGCCCCAAGCCCACCAAGGCCGCCAGCCGCAGGGTCGAAATCGTCGTAGTCACCGGCTGATGTTCATCGGCATCCTCGATTACGGCATGGCCAACCTGCGCTCGGTCCAGAAGGCGCTGGAGCGGACCGGCCACGCCGCGCACATCATCAGCCAGGGCGAGCAGATCGACGCCTGCGATCGACTGATTCTGCCGGGCGTCGGCGCCATCGCCGATGCCATCCTGGCCCTGCGCCGGGGCGGTCTGGATGAGGCGATCCGCCGCCACATCGACCGCGGCCGGCCATTCCTGGGCATCTGCCTTGGGCTTCAGATGCTCGTCGACGTCGGCTACGAGGACGGCGAGCATCGGGCGCTGGGCATCATCCCCGGTCGCTGCATTCGCTTCGACGTGGACAGGACGCTGGGCCTGAAGGTGCCGCACATGGGGTGGAACACGCTGGAGATGCGCGGCCAGTGCCCTCTTTACCGCGGTCTGCCGTCGGGCAGCAGCGTGTATTTCGTCCACAGCTACCATGTCGTGCCCGAGGACCCGGCGGTCATCGCCACCACGACCGACTACGGCCGGCCGTTCGTTTCCAGCATCTGGCGCGGGAACGTCATGGCCACCCAGTTTCACCCCGAGAAGAGCCAGAAAGTCGGCCTGCAAATACTGGCCAACTTCGCGGCGGCTTCGCTGTGAGAGCATCGGGTCCGCAACCTGGCGCGCAACTTGACAGCGAAGCTCGAATCCAGGATTTGCATGCGTGTCAAATCTCCGATTTGATGGATCTGCGATCTCGGACGGGCGGGACGGTTTGCCTTTGGGCGGACCATGGCCACAATGCCCCTCCCGACAGGACTGGATCGAATGTGGTATTTCGCCTACGGGTCGAACCTGAATTCGCGGGCCGTCAACGAGTGGTGCCGCCATTTCCGGCTCCGCCCGCCGGCCCTGAAGGGCGGGCGCCCCGCCGTGCTCGACAACTACCGCCTGTGCTTCCCCATTTACAGCGAGTACTGGGGCGGGGGCATCGCCGACATCGTCTACGACCCCGGCAAGTACGTCGCCGGCGCCATCTTCGATCTGACCGAGGCCGATCTGAGAATCCTCGACCAGAAGGTCGAACGAAAGCTCGATCCCTCCGGCCGCGAAGTCGGCGTCTACAAGCGCATCGAGGTGAAGGTCTCTCCCCTGGGTCGAGGCGAACCGCTGGCGGCCATCACCTATCAGGGCACCAGCACTGACCGCTACCACATCCCCCCCACCCAGCACTACATGGATCTGGTCATCCAGGGAGCCTACAGCTTCGGGTTGTCCATGATGTGGATCGCCTATCTCCAGAGCTTCAGCACTCAACAGGGCCGCAAGCCCCGCGGTCCCGGTTGGGCGGACGCGGCCAGCAAAATGTAGGCGGCAGACCGCAGCGGCTCGCCGAGTGTCCGGCGACTGGCCGGACGCGCACCGTCACCGCGCCGCGGCGGCGGCCGACTGGGCGGCCACCTGGCCCTGGCGGGCGTAGTCGATGGCCTCGCCGAGGATGCGGGCCGCCTCCTGGGGAGCATGGAAGCCCATGGAGTTCTCGGCCGCGATGAAGTCCAGCCGCCACTGCGCCTTGCGCTGAAGGTCCAGGGCGGGCTGAATCCGCTCGTCGCTGGCCCCGGCCTTGCGCGCCGCGGCGATGGCGTCCATCATGTCCATCAGCGCCCGGGCGGAGCGCTGGAGCAGATCGTGGTTGCGGTCCTCAATGGCGTCGACGCGGGCGAAGATTTCCCGCTCCTCGACGCGATGGCAGGTCTGGCACGCCCGGCTGACGTTCAGCAGCGGCGAGCGCACCCAGTGGTCCGAGACCTTCGTCGCCCCCACACGCTGATAGGGCATGTGGCAGTCGGAGCACGAGACCCCCGAGCGCGCGTGGATGCCCTGGCTCCACAACTCGAACTCCGGGTGCTGCGCCTTGTAGATCAACGCATCGGTCTCGGCGTGTTTGTAGTCGTAGAACAGCTCGCCGTCGGGGAAGCGGTGGTTGTCGAACATCGCCTCGATCTGTTCCATCTTCAGCCCGCGGTCCCATGGATAAAACAGGGTCTGGCGCGGGCCGCAGTAATACTCCACGTGACACTGGGCGCAGACGAAGGATCGCATCTCCTGCCGCATGCCGTCGACGTTGGGGTCGTATTCCTTCGAGCGGTCACCCCGCCGCCAGCGCTCGATGCTCGGCAGGTGCGGCACAGGAGCATCCGACCGCGCCAGCGCCTGGATGCCCAGCACAAAACCCGGACGCGTTACGCGAAGCTGCATGTCCCGCGGGTCGTGGCAGTCGACGCAGGAAATCGGATGTGCCCGGCCGATCCCGCTGCCATCGGGCGTCTTGTACAGCTCGGCGTGCGCCTCGGTGTACGTCATCGTCGACATGAGCCGGAAACCCTCCATCACCGCCGGCCAGTTAAAGTCGCTGGTGAGCGGCTGACGCCTGGCCTCCAGCCCCACGCGCCGATAGGTCGGCACGACCGAAGAATGGCAGTGCAGGCAGGCGCCCGGCTGCGGCCGCTTGGTGATCCGCTCAGTCTGCTCCTGGTCGGCCAGCATGTAGGCGTGGCCGCGGCGGTCGCGGTAGTCGATGGAGAAGGCGTAGCCCAGGAACATGCGCTTGAGCCACGGGTCGCGCTCGATCTTCTGCTCGGGCAGCGACTCGGAGCCGCCGTGGCCGCCGAAGCGCGTGCGCGTGGGCTCGGCGGTGCGGATGTAGGAGTCGTACTGCTGCGGCCAGTTCCTCGCCCAGATGCTCGGGTCGGAGGTGTTGTTGTCCACCTCGACGACGCGCACGAAAGGATGCAGCGCCTCGGCCTTGCGCCAGAAGATGGTCACGAGAAGCGCCGTAATGGCGGCGGCGGCGACGGCGGTGAGGACCATGAGGCCGACGAACGCGATGACCCTGGGCCGCCACGGCTTGGGGGCTGGATCAGGTGTCGCGGCGCTGGGCTGATCGTTCTGGGTCATAGGCTCCTCAGCGGTTCATTATCTGATGGCGCCGTGGCCGACGCTCGCGTGGCAGTGGATGCAGGAGACGGCCTGGGCGTCGGTGGTAGCGCCGGCCACCAGGGCATGGACCATGTCCTGATGGCAGTTGAGGCAGTTTTCCTGGACGATGCGCAGGTTGCGGGGCTTGATCATGATCGGCTCGTGGAAGTCGTTGAGGGTGAAGCCCATGGAGTGGTGGTAGCCGTTGTCGGCCTTGGCGAGCAAGCGCGGCAGCGTGTCGTGGGGCAGGTGACAGTCGACGCAGACGGCAACGGCGTGGTGGCTGGCCTTGGTCCAGGAGTCGTACTGCTCGTTCATGATGTGGCAGTTGATGCAGGCCCGCGGGTCGCTGCTGAAGTAGGACAGCCCCTCGGCGTAGTTGAACGTGAACAGACCAACCCCCGCCGTGACGCCCATGAGCATCGCGGCCACGATGGCCGGCTTTCGCAGGGGCATGCGTAACATGCGTGTTGCTCCGGCGGAATGCTATCAGCCTCTACTCGGCTGACAAGCGGAAGAATCGACAGGCCCGTTGCGACCCTGAACCCCGAACCCCGAACCCCGAACCCCGAACCCTGAACCCTGAACCCCCAACCCTCATGGCTCATCGCTCCAGCCGCCTGAAAGCCGGCTCCTTGGAGATCAGAATGAGCCGCGCCCACCAGCGCATCGTAAGCACCAGCAGATAGGACACGGGCAGGAGGAGAAACAGGGCCAGGCCGTATTTCCACCCCACGTAGACGCCGGCGAACGCCGCATCGTAGGCGATCAGCCACAGCAGCCCGCAGAGCATCAGCCGCTGACCGGCCTGGCGCGCGCTGTCGGCGCGGCGCCAGATGACCCAGGCCGCGAAAATGAACGCCGCCGCCAGCGCCGCCAACAGCAGCAGTTCCGGGCGCGGCGCCAGCGGGCCGTGCGGCGCCGTGCCGGCGCGATACCACACCGCGGCAATGGCGACCGCATCGATGCCGATCACCCCCGCCGCCACGCCAGAGCGGTGCAGCCGCGTCAGCGCCGGCCGCTTCTGTTCCCACGCATAGGCGACGGCCGACACCAGCGTCACGTGCGTGAACAGCAGCAGCGGATGCCACAGCACAGGAAGCTGGGGCGCCGGTATGACGGCGTGGAAGAAGCGGATCAGCCCGAGCGTCAGCAGGCCGGTGGCCACCAGGTACTTGCCGGCGAAATCGTAAAAGACGATGAGGAAGCCGGTCCAGACCAGGAGGACGAAGCTGCGCCAGCCCGCGGGCGCCAGCCAGGCGTAGTACGACCCGGCGGCCAGGGCCAGCAGTCCCAGCGCCATGCAGATGCCGTGCGCGGTGCCGAGCTGGATGCGTCCGGAAGGCAGCGGGCGATGGGCCGCGAGCTGGCGGTCGCGGCGATGGTCGATGATGTCGTTGAGGGACATGCCAAAGCCATAGAGGCCAAGGGACATGAGTGCGATGGCCGCCAGCGCCGGCCAGTGCGTCCACAACGCCATATCCCGCGCTGCAATCGCGCCGCGGTTGGCCAGAAGAAATGCGCAGAGGCTGTTGGAGATGGCGGTGAAGACCAGCGCCATGCGCGTGAGCTGAAGGACGGTCAGCAGACGTTCTGAGAGCCACTCGAGCATGTTGCAGCGGCCGCAATAGCCGACGTGCGCGGGGCGCCGCCGGAGTTGGGGGACTGCCGTCTATTTGGCACAGAAGTCCACCAGGCGGGCGATTTCGCTGCGCAGGTCTTTGCGGTGGACGACAAAGTCGATAAACCCGTGTTCCAGTAGGAACTCGCTGCGCTGGAAGCCCTCGGGCAGTTCCACCTTGATCGTATTCCAGATCGTGCGCGGGCCGGCGAAACCGATCAGCGCCTTAGGCTCGGCGATGATGAAATCGCCCAGCATGGCGAAGCTGGCCGTCACACCGCCGGTGGTCGGATCGGCCAGCAGGCTGATGAACAGGCCCCCCTGCTCGTCGAGGCGTGCCAGGGCTGCCGAGGTCTTGGCCATCTGCATCAGCGAAAGCGTGGACTCCTGCATGCGCGCTCCGCCGGAGCAGCTCACGATCAGCAGGGGGAGCTTTTCTTCGATGGCCGCCTCGATGGTGCGGGTGATCTTCTCGCCTACCACAGAGCCCATCGAGCCCATCATGAAGTTGGGGTCCATGACCGCCAGCATGATCGGTCGGCCCTTGATGAATCCCTTGCCGCAGACGACGGCGTCGGCCTCCCCTGTCTTGGCCTGCTCGGCGGCCAGTCGCTCGGCGTAGGTCTTGCGGTCGGCGAACTGGAGAGGGTCCAGGGGCAGGATGTCGCTGAAGCGCTCCTCGAAGCTGCCGGGGTCGCAGAGCTGTTCGATGCGCAGACGGGCGCTGATGCGGAAATGGTGCTGGCAGTTGGGACAGACGTGCAGCGATTCCTCGACCATCTTGCGGAAGAGCATGTCGCCGCAGGCCGGACAGCGCAGCCACAGACCCTCGGGCACGCCCTCGGACTTGCGCGCCTGCGGCAGTTCGGGATTGGGGACCGTCGCCATGGCCGCGATTCTTGGCCGCCGCCGCGGGCTTGTCAATCGAAGCTGTGCCGATCCTGAAGCTTCGCCTCTCAAAGCTGCGAGCGGTGGACCACGCCTGCGGCGACAGCGTACGAGCATCAACCTATAATGCGCGCGGCGGCATATTCCGCGCTTCGGAGATTCGCTATGCACATGGAACGCATGCTTCGCGCCATCGCCGGCGCTTTCGTCCTCGCCAGCGTCGCCCTCGGCTGGCTGCTGTCCCCCTGGTTCTATGCTTTCACCGCCTTCGTCGGCCTCAATCTCTTCCAGTCGGCGTTCACCAACTGGTGTCCGATGATGTGGTTCCTGGAAAAGCTGGGCGTAGCCGAATGCCCGGGCAAGACCGATGCCAGCGCCCCGGCGCGGGCGTCGACGTGAGCGGGACGGCGTGCGCAGAAGAAGGGCCCGCGTGCCCCGCGGTGCGGGACCTACGGGTGGCGCACTTCCCCACTGCCCCGATGACCCGATCGCTCAATCGCTCGATCCTCCTATCTCCGCGCCCACGGGAAAATGATCGCTGGCGTACTTCGCCAGCCGGTCCGTCTCGATCCAGGCATCCCTGAGCCGCGAAGCGTCGATGCCCCATGTGAACACGTAGTCGATGCGCTGGCCGGGATACTGTGTCGTGAAGCTCGCCGCCGTGGCGGCCGCATCGCCTTTCACCGCGTGCAGCACGTCGACGTAGCCGGCGTCGAGAAGGCGCTGGATCACGCGGCGGGGAACCCCTCCGCCGTTGGCGGCCCATGCTTCGCGGGTCCTGGGCTTGCACTTTTCCGGGTCGATCCGCTGGATGGGCGAGTTGGCGTTGAAGTCGCCGCAGAGCAGGTGTGGCCGGCCGGCGTCGCGTTGACGAGCGAAGGCGCCGAGCACCTCGGTCAGTTCCTCCTCGCGCACTGTTTCATCGGCGTCGAAGGCGCGGGCGTGCAGGTGGACGACGCCGATGACCCACGAGTCGCCGCCAGGCTCGGCTACCTGCGCTTCCAGCAGGGCCTGGGGCCGGCCGCGCAGCGCGGCATGGTTGATCGACTCGACGATGGGCCAGCGGCTCAGGAGTGCGGCCAAATGGCCGGCTCCCTCAGCTCGCACGTAGTCCATTCGCAGGCGGCGGGCGATGCGCTCAACGACGTCGAGGTTGTCGGCCTCGACGAGGGCGACGATGTCGGCGCGCTGGGCCTCGATGACCTCGGCGAGGGGATCGGCGCGGCCCTCGCCGCCGTTAAGGATGTTGTAGCTGAGGATTCGCATGGGTTACCGGACCTGCATGTTATCAGGACCCGCGCCGGGAGAAAGTTCGCGTTGCGGCCCGGCGGGCGAATTGTACAGTTAATGGTGGCTCAGTTGGACGCCCGACCGTCAACGCGTTTCATGCAAGGAGTGCAGCATGAGTCGTCCGCTCATCGGCCAGGTCCTCCGTCGAATGGGGAAGTTGACAGCGATGGATATCGACGAGGTATTGGCCGAGCAGGCGGTGAGCCAGCGGCGATTCGGACAGATCGCCATGTCGTGGGGGCTGTGCGGCGCCGATGACCTGTGCGACGCCTGGTGCAGCCAGCTGGCCGAAGAAACCACGCCCATCGACCCGGCCGAGCTGCGGCCCGATCCGCGGGCGCTGGCCCACCTGCCGGCCGCGTTGGCGCGGTCGCTGGGGGTGCTGCCGCTGGCGTGTATGGGGGATTACCTGATCGTCGCCGCCTCGCGCCGCCCCGACGCCGCCGACATCGTCCAGATCATCCGGACATCCGGCCACGACGTGCGCTTCGTGATCACCGACCCCGAGCCGCTGCGGCGCGCCATTGAGCTGTATTACAGCCTGAGCCAGGCGGCGTAGGGAAGGGATTGGATTTTTGATTTTTGATTTTTGATTTTTGATTTGCGATTGGAGCTCCCTCCTGCGTCCTTCGGGTTTCGGTCTTCGTCATTCTTTCGGACTTCGGGTTTCGGGTTTCGTCATTGACCATCGCCCCTTCGTCGCTTCGTCGCTCCGTCGCTTCGTCGCTTCGTCGCTGCGTCGCTTCCCCTACCTCACATGCCCCTGCCCCACCACCACCCACTTATACGTCGTCAGGTCGGCCGCGCCCATCGGCCCTCGGGCGTGCAGCTTGTCGGTGCTGATGCCCACCTCGGCACCCAGGCCGTATTCGCCGCCGTCGGAGAAACGCGTCGAGGCGTTGACCATCACGCTGCCGCTGTCCACGCCATTGACGAACCGCTGCGATGACTCCAGCGAGCTTGTGATGATCGCGTCCGTGTGGTGGCTGCCGTAGTGGTTGATGTGCTCGATGGCCGCCTCCAGCGAATCCACGACCTTCACGGCGATGATCAGCGCCAGGTATTCGGTGAACCAGTCCTGCTCGTCGGCCGGTTTGGCCTGCGGATACAGCCGCCGCGTCGCCTCGTCGCCGCGGATTTCCACGCCCCTGGCCGCCAGGTCGGCGCACACCACCGGCAGGAGCCGCTCGGCGATGTCCCTGTGAAACAGCAGTTTCTCGGCCGCGTTGCACACGGCGCCGCCGGGGTAGCCGGTCTTGGCGTTGACGCAGATCGCGCGCACCTGCTGCTCCATGCCGTCGACGTGGCGGTCGATGTAGACGTGGCAGTTGCCGGTGTAGTGCTTGAGCACCGGGATGGTCGATTCCTTGACGACCGCGCGGATCAGGCCCTCGCCGCCGCGCGGAATCACCAGGTCGATGTACCGCTCCAGCTTCAGCAGCGGGGGCAGCAGGGCGCGGTCGGTCGATTCGACCAGTTGCACGGCGGCCGGGTCGATGTCGGATGCGGCCAGGGACTCGCTGACGATGGCGGCGATGGCGCGGTTGGAATGGAACGCCTCCTTACCGCCGCGGAGGATGATGGCGTTGCCGCTCTTAAGACACAGGGCGGCCGCGTCGCTGGTGACGTTGGGCCGGCTCTCGTAGATGAACAGGACGACGCCGATGGGCACGCGGACCTTCTGGATGCGCAGGCCGTTGGGGCGCACGTAGCCCTCGATGATCTGGCCGACGGGATCGACCTGGGCGGCGATCTGGTCGACGGCGTCGGCCATGGAGGTGATGCGCTTGTCGTTGAGGCGAAGTCGTTCGACCAGGGGCGCGGCCAAACCCTGTTCGACGGCGGCGTTGATGTCGGAGGCGTTGGCGTCAATGAGTTTCTGGCGGTTCTCGCGGATGGCGGCGGCGATGCGCTTCAGGGCCGCGATCTTTGTCTGCCCCGAGAGCGCCGCCAGTTGCCGCGAGGCGCGGCGGGCGTTGCGGCCGAGTTCCTCGACGTAGTGCTGATGGTCCATGCCGGAAGGATTGTACGGCGGCGCGGCGATGTCGTACACGCATGTCAACGACGGCGTCTTCAGTTGGGGGCGTGACACCCTCTGTGGCCGGCGGTCCGGGATCGCGCCGGCACGCAAGGTAGCACGGGGCGCCCCGTCGCACGGGCGTCCTCGCCCAATGCCATCAACTTAGCGTGCCGGGTCATATGATACCTTGGTGGCGTGGACGACTCAGTTGGTCCCTCGGTCCGTTGAGTTGCGGATACCGGTGTCGGCCTCGTTTGAT
>Ga0308417_1000494_pt1 | contig 28693 bp, 22 predicted proteins | sample HotsprSampleOS65_FD_203528 | JGI IMG/M metagenome (GOLD analysis project Ga0308417, IMG submission 203528) | Hot spring phototrophic mat microbial communities from Octopus Spring, Yellowstone National Park, Wyoming, United States - 20090730_OS65 ...
GTCAACGGCCGCCTGGGCCGACCGTTGTGGAGTCATTTGCGCCGTAATTGCCTGCGGCGCCAAGGGTTAATCGACGCCGACCGGAGCGCGAAAGTCATGAACTGGAAACGGCACTAGCCTACGGACAGGCACCCCCATGTCAACCGCCCACGCCCCCACACCGCTACCCTCCTCGGCTACTCCACGCGCACCAAGCGGTAGTTCTTCTTGCCTCCGCGGAGCACGATCGCCCGGCCGGCGACCAGATCCTTTAACCCCAGGGTGGCTTTCACATCGACTTGCGCCTGGTTGTTGACGTAGAGCCCGCCGCCCTCGATCAGACGCCGGGCATCGCTGCGCGTCCTGGCCAGACCGCTCTCCACGCAGGCGTCGATCACCGACAGCCCCGCCTCCAGGCGGGCACGCGGCATCGTCGTCGTCGCCACCCCCTGGGCAACCAGGGCGTCGATCGATTCGGCCGTAAGCTCCTGAACGCTTCCCCCGTACATCGTCCGGCTGGCGGCGGCCGCCTGCGCTGTTTCGGCATCGCCGTGTGCCAGCCGCGTGACCTCCTCGGCCAACCGCCGCTGCGCCAGCCGCCGCTCCGGCGCTTTGTTGTGCTCGGCCACCAGTGCGTCAATCTCATCGAGGGGCAGGAACGTGAAACAGCGCAGGTATCGCCCCACGTCCGCATCCTCCGTCCGCAGCCAGAACTGATAGAAGTCGAAAACGCTCGTGCGGTCGGCCGTCAGCCACACCGCGTTGCCCTCGCTCTTGCCGAATTTGGCGCCGCTGGCCGTGGTCATCAGGGGCCAGGTGAGGCCGAACGCGTGGCCGCCTTCGCCTTCCAGCTTGCGGATGAGGTCGATGCCGGCGGCGATATTGCCCCACTGGTCGGAGCCGCCGAGCTGGAGCAGGCAGCGGTGGTCCCTGTAAAGCCGGTAGAAGTCATACGCCTGAAGGATCTGGTAGCTGAACTCGGTGTAGCTCATGCCCTCTTCGCTGGCCTGCATGCGCAGTCTTACCGACTCGCGCCCCAGCATCGTGCCGAGGCGGAAATGTCTTCCCACGTCGCGAAGGAAGTCGATGGCCGACATCGGACCCAGCCACTCGAGGTTGTTCACGATCCTCGCCGGCGCGGTGGTGTGGTGGAAGTCGAGGAAGCGCTCCAGCACGTTGCGGATGCCCTCGGCATTGCGGGCGGCCTGTTCCTTGGTGAGCAGAGGCCGCTCCACCGCCTTTCCCGACGGATCGCCGATGAGCCCGGTGGCCCCGCCCACGATGGCGATCGGCCGCACCCCGTTGCGCTGGGCGTAGATCAGGCCCAGTATCCCCATGAAGTGCCCAACGTGCAACGAGTCGGCCGTGACGTCGAAGCCCACGTAGGCCGCGACGGGCCCGTGCCTGGACGCCTCCGCCAGCTTGCTGTCCAGCTCGGGATCGGAGACCTGGTGAACCAGGCCACGGGATTGAAGTTCGGCCAGTAGACGCATCGGAGCCTCGTTATCCGCCTTGGCCGCCGGAGGGCGGGGCAAGCGGGAGGGTGATTCTAAGTTGGCTGCGGCCCTGCATCAATTTGCACTGGCCGCGCCGGCGAGCACGAAAATCGAAATCTGCACCGCGTTGAAGAACGCGTGCATGAAGATGCATGCCCAGAGATTGGCCGTGCGCTCATACAGGTATCCCAGCCCCAGCGACAGGACGAAGATCGGGATGCGCGTCGGCCAGGGCGTGTGCAGCAGGGCGAACAGCAGCGAGGTCGTAACGATAGCCGCCCAGCGGGCGGCCGTGGGCGGCCAGTCGGGGGGCAGGGCCGCGGGCGCGGTCAACAATGGCGGCTGGGTCGGCTCGGGCGAATCGGGGGTCGGTTCTACCGGCTGCGGGGGCGCAGCGGGAGCCTTTACAGCCATCGCCCTGAATCGTCCTCCGGCAAACAGCCACGATAGCCCCGTCTGCACCACCCCGCGCAGGAGCAGCTCCTCGGCCAGCGGCGCCGCCACGACGGCCATCGCCACCGCCAGGACGCGGAACAGGGCGTCGGAGTCAGGTCGATGCCAGATGCGGAAGACGTCGTGGTCGGTGGGGGCCTCGATGCCAAGATGGTCGAGCATGAGCTTGACGCCCAGCGCCAGCCAGAAGAGCCAGGGCAGCATGATCAGCAGACCCACAATTCCCGCAACAATGCCTCGCAGCAGCCCCCTGCCGCGCAGCCCCAGCAGGCCCAGACCGCCCTCGCGGGCCACGGGCACGGCCACCAGCAGCACGACGGCCGCGACCGCCATAGCCATGCCCCCGGCGATGATGTTCCGCTGATGCTCAGGGAGGAATGGCAGCAAGGCATACATTGCCGGATGGGAGGCGAACGCCCCTGCCACTGCGATCAGCGCCAGCGCGAAGAAGCGGGCGGTTGAGTCGTCGGGCATCAGCCGCGAAGGCCCGCGCACCTTGCAAGGCCGCCAGACACCCGCCGCCCACGCTATCGCCAGCGAAAGCGCGCTGAACGCGCCCAGCACTGCCAGAACCTGGGCCGAGACCTCGGCCGGCTGGCTGGCGGGCGCCGGGGTGCTGCTGGCCAGGATCATTGACATCATGGGCATGGCGTATAGAGTCTGTCGCCGCTGTGGGCGAAGCGCAACGCTGCGCCCCGGGGCCCAAGGCGAGCATGAGCATTCTCCAGCAGATCATCCAGACCAAACAACGCGAAGTGGCCGTCCGTCAGGACACCACTCCGGTGACGGTCCTGAAGGACCGGATTTCCCAACTGCCCCGCCCGCGCAACTTCTTCCACGCCGTCACGCGCCCCACAGCCAAGCCGCTCAACCTCATCGCCGAAGTCAAGAAGGCCTCGCCCAGCGCCGGCGTCATCCGGCCCGATTTCGACCCCGTGCGCATCGCCGCTGAGTACGAGGCGGCCGGCGCCGATGCCCTCAGCGTACTCACAGACGAGACCTACTTCCAGGGGCGGCTGGAGTTCATCCACGCCATCCGCGAAGTGGTCAGGCTCCCCGTGCTGCGCAAGGACTTCATCATCGACCCCTATCAGGTCTACGAGACGCGTGCGGCCGGCGCCGATGCGGTGCTGCTGATCGCCGAGTGTCTGGAACTCAGCCGGCTGATCGACCTGCAAATCCTGGCGATGGAGTTGAACCTGACGGTGCTGATCGAGGTGCACGACCTGGACAACCTCATGCGCGTGCGCGACCGCCTGGTGGGCTTTCCCCACAAGAGCTACAGCCTGATCGGCATCAACAACCGCGACCTGCGGACGTTCAAGACCGACCTGGGGACCACCCTGCGCATGGCGGAGCTGATCGAAGACCGCAGCGTGCTGGTGAGCGAAAGCGGCATCGCCACCAGGGCCGATGTGGAGAAGCTGGCCGACGCGGGCGTGCGCGCCGTGCTCGTGGGCGAAACGCTCATGCGCAGCGGCGACGTGCAGGCCACCATCGCTGAGTTGTTCGGGTCTCGACGATAGCCCGCCGTTGCGCTCTTTGGGCATGATGTGCCCGGCGCCGCTGCCTCCTGTGCATCGTTGCACGGGGCCGTTCGCTGCGGGGGCCGATGGATCGGTCGCTTTACGCCGGGCTTTGCTGCCGATACATTCCCGCGGCAACCTGATAACGTGCCCACCACCTTCGGAGTCGCACATGACCACCCTCTCCGGCACGCTCCTTCAGCCGCGCTCGGCCACCGATTGCGCCGTCGCGCCCAACGCCGTCCTCCGTATCGGCGATGACGGACGAATCGTCGAGGTCGCGGCGGCAGCCGCGCCGTCGGCCGCCGCCCAGGGGCGCTGGATCATCCCCGGATTCATCGACGCCCATCTTCACCTGCCGCAGTGGGACCGCCGCGGCATCGACGGAATGTCCCTCTTCGACTGGCAGCGGAACATCGGCTACCCGGCCGAGCTGCGCATGCGCGACCCGGCCGCCGCCCGGCGGCTGGCCGAGCAGTTCGCCGCCGGCGCCATCGCCAACGGCACGACCACGGTTGCAGCCTTCGGCAGTCCGTTCGCGAGCGAGGTCGATCAGACATTTGCCGTCTTCGAGCGGGCCGGCCTGCGCGCCATCTATGGCATGATGCTCAACGACGTTGACACTCCCTGTGAACTGTCGCATCGCGCCGATGAGGCCCTCGACCAGTCGCGCCAGCTCGCCGCCAACTGGCACGGCAAAGCCGGCGGGCGCCTGATGTACGCCTTCAGCCCACGGGCGTCCATCCGCTGCAGCGAGCGCCTTATGCGCGGCTCGGCCGCCCTGGCCGATATGCTCCAGTGTTACCTTCAGACCCACGTCGCCGAGTCGCTGGATGAGCTGGCGGCCGTGCGTCAGCGTTTCGCCGAACACGTCGACGAGGTTGATGTCTTCGGCGAGATGGGCATGCTCATGCCGCGGACCATTCTCGCTCACGGCGTGTTCCTCAGTGCGCAGCAGCGCCGCGAAGTCGCCCAGCGCGGGGCGGCGCTGGTCCACTGCCCCACCGGCAACCTCTTCCGCGAAAGCGGCCTGATGGACTACGTGGCGCAGCGGTCGGCCGGCATCCGCGTCGCTCTGGGCAGCAGTGTGGCCGGCGGACCCGACCCCTTCATGCCGCGCGTGGCGGTACAGGGCCTGCACACGGCCAAGGCCATCAAGGTCCACACGCTGCCGCGGCGGTCAATGCAGGTGCCGCGTCCGCCGGAAGCGTGGTGGATGTTGACGCGCGGCGGGGCCGAGGCGCTGGGGCTGGGCGACCGTATCGGTTCGATCGAAGCCGGATTCGAGGCCGATTGCCTGGTCGTGCGCCCGGAGCCGTGGATCGCCGAGCTGCCGCCCGAGCAGCAGGTGTCGGCGCTGCTCTACACGATCTCGCCCCACCAGATCGAACACGTATACATCGCGGGGCGGCGCGTGGGGCCGTGAAGCTCCATGGGCCGCGTTGTCGAGAACTGCGGCGGAGCGAGGGCGCGAGGGGGCGCTACAGGTTCGATCGTCGGCATGACGGAATAGCCCGCCTTCGGGGGCTGAAGCCCCCTACCATTGGTCCACAGGAGAGAGCATGAACAACGCCATCCAGCGCGTCCGCGACGTCCTTGAGGGCCGGCATCCCGATTCGCCGCCCGTCAGCTTCTGGTATCACTTCCGAGCCGATCAGGTCGCCGGACGTGCCGCCGTCGAGGCTCACCTGGCCCACCTGCAGCGGTTCGATCTGGATTTCCTCAAGGTCATGAACGACAACGGCTATCCGCACGAATCGCCGGTGGCGGCCGTGGCGGATCTGGCCGGCCTTGTCGATCTGCGCGGCGATGAACCTGCTTTCGCGCGGCAGCTCGAGCTGCTGGCGGCGCTGCGGAAGGAGCTGGCCGGCCGCGTTCTCATGACCAGCACGATCTTCAACGCCTACGCCGTGCTGCGGCAGTTGATCCGGCGCCCCACCGTCCACCGCCCGCCCGACCTCCGTGCCGAGCTGGATGAACCGACGCGAGTCATCAAACAGATGATCGCCGAGGATCCGGGCGCTGTGAGACGCGCCATCGACACCATCGGCCGCAATCTGGCGCGATTCGCCCGGCGCTGCCTCGAGGCCGGTGCTGACGGCATCTTCCTGTCCGTCCGCGACGACTGGCTGGATGCCAACGGCGCACATTTCCACCAGCAGTTCGTGCGCGACTCCGACCTGGCCATCCTCAGCGCCGCCGCGACCGGCAGCTTCAATGTGCTGCACGTTTGCGGCCGCGCCGTCAATTTCGACCGATTCGCTGAATACCCGGTCCACGTGATCAACTGGGCCGACCGGGCCGCCGGACCGTCCATTGCCCAGGTGAAGGACCGGATCCGGCCGGCGCTGTGCGGCGGCGTGGACAATCTCTCCACATTGCCCCACGGCACGGCGGAGGATGTGCGTCGCGAGGTGGCCGACGCGCTGGCACAGGCGGGAGATCGGCCGATCCTCATCGCTCCCGGATGTACCTACGACCCCGCGCTTGTGCCGGAGACCAATCTGCGGGCCATTGTGGAGGCCGCCCGATCAGCCCGATGACGCGGCCATGAACAAATGGCCCCGCCGGTTGGAAGGGGGACAAGGCACCGGCGGGGCGGAGTAAACCGTTTAAAGGAGTTCGCTGGTTTTTATGCTGGTTTTATCACGTATTCACCAATAGATTGGTTGGCGGAACCATATCTCAAAGCGTGTCGTCGAGCAAGCAAAAACTGCCGATCGTGCGCGTGTTATCGGACCAGCCGCCCGCCCGTCAGGCACGTCCGTAGCGGTTGTGTCGTCACAATTCATCCGCGCTGACAAACTGGGCAATCTGCGGACGAAACAACGGGTCGCTCGTGTCTCGCCGTGTGCCAGGCAGCCAAGACGGGACGGGGCAGCTAATACGGGATGGTTCTGACTTTAATTGACCACTCGGCACTCGGCCGGTTGGGTGAGGCTTACTGACCCTACGCCTCCAGATCATCCACCCCCACGGCTTCGCATGCGCTGGTCACCGGATATGGATTTCTTGTCCTGCAAACGATCCGTTGACGGCCGGAGTGTCGCGCGCCCAGTTTCCGCGCCATTGCTTCCATCCCGGATGCGTCCCCGGGGCCGGGATGCTCCGCCCATTTCGCTTCGACCATGTCAATCCGGCCGCCACGCACGGTCACGAAATCCACCTCGTTCGACCGGTCGGCCAGGAAGTACATCTGCCACGCGCCCGTCCGGCCAAGTTGCAGTCTTCGAAGCTCCGAAAAGACAAAGCTCTCCCAGATTGCGCCCAGCAGCGGAGAACTCAGCAGGTCCTCCTCCGATCCAATGCCCAGGAGCGTGCAGAGGAGCCCCGTGTCGGCGACGTAGAGCTTGGGGCTCTTCACCAGGGACTTGAGTTGATTGGCGAACCATGGCTCCAGCAGCACGATCACGCCGGACGCCTGTAACACGCCCAGCCACAGCCCCGCCGTTGATGGCGCGATCCCCACATCCCGGGCCAGTTCGGCCTTGTTGAGCAGTTGCCCCGATCGCAGCGCACAAGCGCGTATGAACCGCTCAAAATCCCGCAGGCTCCCCACGTTCAGCAGCGACCGCACGTCGCGTTCCAGATACGTGGCAATATACGAGCGATAAAAACTGGTGGCATCGAGTTCCGGCCGGGCCCACAACTCCGGGTATCCGCCGCGCAAGATGCTCTGGTTCAATCCCGGCTTGAGTCCAGCCGAGCGCAGTTCCGCTCGGCACAGCGCCTCCAACTCCAGGGTCTGTATGCGCCCCGCCAGCGACTCGACAGCGGATTCCATGAGGCGGTGCTTCTGGGACCCGGTGAGGATGAATTGCCCATCGACGTTGCGCTGCGCATCCACGGCGATCTTAAGCTGCTGAAACAATCCCGGTGCGTATTGCACCTCATCAATGACCAGCGGCGGCGGATATCGTCGCAGAAAGGCCTCCGGCGCCTTCTCCGCCTGCTCGGCCTCGGATGGCAGGTCGAGCGTCACGAACCTGTGTTTGGGAAACAGCCGTCGCAGCAGTGACGTCTTGCCCGTCTGCCTCGCCCCGGTCAACAGCACCACTGGCCTGGTTCCCACCGCCTTGCTTATCTGCGCTGATGCAAATCGTTCGATCCACATGTGCATAATGTACGATCACATCGAATAAAATGCAAGCTCGTGGTCGGCATGGCTGCGGGGGCGTCGGAGAAGCCTGTCTGGAACTGGAAGTCTCTTCTCGCCAGCGCGCATAGCCGCCCGGCCGCGTCTGCCATGTCATGAACCGCGCCGCCGCCGAGGCGCGGGCTCGCTCGTACATACCGGTCTTCAGGTCCGATGGAAAACGCTCCCCGCTTCGGTCACTATGGGACGCCCATGATCGCCCCACCGTCCATCTCGCCCTTGCCCACGCGGTCGCTGGGGTCGGCGCGCGTTGCGGCCGCCATGCTTGCGCTGTGCTGCATCTTCTGGGGGCTGTCATTTCCGGTCATGAAGCTGGGCAGTGATGCGCTGCGGCGCGCGGCTTTCGGCGACGGCACTCCTGACCTGGGCGCCCATATCGGCATGGTTGCCACGTTCAACGCCTGGCGCTTCGGCGCCGCCGCGGCGCTGTACTGGCTGCTCACGCACCGACGTCAGCGCGGTTTCAGCTCTGCCGATCGCCGTGGCGGCATCGCCGTCGGCGTCTGTTTCGGGGCGGGAATGTGCCTCCAACTGCTCGGCGTGCAGTTCACGCCACCGTCCGTTTCGGCATTCCTCACTGCGCTGGCCATCATCTTCGCCCCTCTGGCGCAGTGGCTGATCTTCCGCCGCCCGGTGGGAATGCGCATCTGGCTGGCCGTGGGCGTGGCCCTCGTGGGCATAGCCATCCTCTCGATGCCCAACCCCCAGGCCGTGGGCCAGCGCGCTCCCCCACTTCAGCCGCCCATCCCCTGGCTTGGCGAGGGACTGACGGTGCTGGCCGCCATCGCCTTTACGGCCCAGATCATGACGCTCGACCGCTTCGGGCAGGTGGCCGACACGGCGCGTCTGACGTGGCTGATGCTGCTGAGCACGGCGTTGTTCAACGGCGCACTGGGGCTGTTGCTCAGCGGCGGGCACATCTACACGGCAGCGGTTATGGGCGCTCTGATCGTCGACGCTACGTTTCTGATTTCCATGCTGGTGCTGGTGGTTTTCTGTTCCATTGTGGCGATGCACCTGATGACCGCCTTTCAGCCGCGGATTTCGCCGGCCGCCGCCAGCGTGATCTACTGCCTGGAGCCGTTTTTCGCGGCGGTGTTCTCGGTGCTGTTCAGGACCGAGGATCTGACATTGATCACAATAGTGGGGGGCACGATGGTTCTGGCGGCGACGGTGCTGGTGGCGCTGAAGCGTCCAACAAGCCGGGGTCCGGCTTCCCTTGCGCGGCGCAACGAGCAGAACCGCGGCCGTGCGGGTGCGGGCGGCGGCCCGGACGCACGCTCGCCAGTGGCGTGAACCGCGAGTCACGCCTCACACCCGCTGACTGGTCTGCCCGACATCCGCCAGGCCTTCACCGCCCGGCCGCCACTGCCACGGCGCCTCCGGGCGGGTATCATTGGGCGATGCTTACGCGAATACTGGCGTGCGCGGCTGTGGTGCTGGCATTTGCCGCCGGAATGGCGTTCTTGCATGCCGGCCCGTCGGCATTCGCCGGCCCCCCGTCACAGCAGGCCTCCGTCAGCGCCGCCCTCAACGTCACCGCCCTGCGGCCAGGCGAAGGGGCGGTTCTGGCCGTGGTCATCGACATCAAAAGCGGCTTCCACGCCCAGTCCAACAAGCCCTTCGACGACTTCCTGATCCCGCTGACCGTCAGCGTCGACCCGGCCGATGGCGTCATTGCCGGTCCGCCCCAATATCCGCCGGGCGCTGTCGTGCAGTATCCGGCCCTGGGGAAGCTGAGCGTCTACAGCGGCCGGACAATCGTGTACCTGCCGCTGCGTGTGCGCGAGGATGCGGCCCCCGGGCCCGTCCGCATCGACGGTTGGGCGCGGTACCAGATCTGCGACGACCAGATGTGTTTCGCGCCGCAGAGGACGTCGTTTTCCGTCGAGACGCGCATCGTCAGTCCCGGCGAACCGGCGGCGCCGGCCAACGCGGAGTTGTTCGCGGGTTACGAGCCGCGGGCGGTGGACACCAGGCCCATCGAGCCCGCGCCCCAGCCGCCGCCCCGGCCGGCCGAACTTGGCGGCGCATCGCCCGCGCAGCCGCCGTCGATGTCGCTGGCGGCGGCGCTGGCGACGGCGTTTCTGGCCGGCCTCATCTTCAACGCCATGCCATGCGTGCTGCCGGTGCTGCCGCTGAAGGCAATGAGCTTCTATGAGATCGCGCAACACAGCCGGGCGCGCAGCGTTCTGCTCTCGTGCATCTTCTCGCTGGGAATCATCGCGGTGTTCGCGGCGCTGGCCGTGCTCATGCTGCCGCTGAAGCTGATCATCTGGAGCGAGCTGCCCTCCAAGCCCTGGTTCATCTGGACGATCGTGATCATCCTCCTGACGATGGGACTGGGGATGTTCGGGGCATTCACCCTGAGCCTGCCGGCGTCGGTGTATTCCATCGCGCCGCGGCACGACACCTACACGGGCAACTTCCTGTTCGGCATGCTGGCGGCCGTGCTGGCCACGCCCTGCACCGCGCCGCTGCTGCCGACGCTGCTGGCCTGGGCGGCCAGCCAGCCCGTGGTCCAGGGCATTGGAGCCATGCTCACCGTTGGCGTGGGCATGGCCGCCCCCTACGTCGTGCTCAGCGCCTTTCCGCAACTGGCCCGACGGTTTCCGCGCAGCGGGCCGTGGGCGGAGCTGGTCAAGCACATGCTGGGTTTCCTCCTGTTCGGCGCGGCCGCATATTTCGGCGGCGCGAGCCTCATCAGCGGCGGGGCATTCTGGCTGCTTTTGATCGCGGTAAGCGTCTGGGGCAGCCTCTACCTGCTGGTGCGGACGGCCCAGATCGCGCAGTCGGCCGCGGCGGTGATGGTGGCGACGGCCATCGCGGTGGCGGTTTGCGGCGGAGTGACGTGGTGGGCGGCGCGGTCCACCGGGCTGGTGGCGCGCCTCACGATGGGCGCGGCCGCCGTCAATGTAGACTGGGTGCCCTATTCGGACGAAGCGCTGGCCGAGGCGCGCCGGCAGGGCCGGCCGGTGCTGGTAAAGTTCACGGCCAACTGGTGTCTGAACTGCCAGTACATCGAGGCGACGGTGTTCAATGATGCGCGGGCGGTACAGACGATGCGGCAGCTCGGAGTGGTTCCGATCAAGGCGGACCTGACGCACGACACGGCCGCGGGCTGGCCGCTGCTGAGGGAGCTTTCGCCGGTGGGGGGGATACCGCTGACGGCGATCTGGGCGCCGGGTGCGGAGCGGCCGGTGATTTTGGCGAGCGTGTACACGGCGGCAACGCTGGTGCAGGTGCTGGAGGGGATGCAGTGAGGCAGCGAGGGACTTGCAATTGCTGCGCGTTGCGGTAGGCTGTGAGTGGCGGCTCGACGGGGCCGCCGGCTGTCGGCCGATGCGGCCGGAGCCGTTGCTGGGGTTTGCTACATGGAGGTAGCCATGTTCACGTGGATTGCCCAATTCCTGCGGCGAGCGGTGCTCGGGGGGGGGCTGATCTGCGCAGCGATCTTTTCCGGCGGCTGCGCCGACATGGTCACGTATGCCAACAAGTACCACGACCAGGGCATGCAACTGTACGGCGATCGTCTCTACACCGAGGCCGCCGGCGCTTTTCAGAAGTCGATCCGCCAGGACCCGCGACATTATCGGTCGCAGTTTTACCTGGGGGCCTGCTATGAGGAGCTGGGTCAGCACCAGCAGGCTTTTGCTCAGTACAAGATGGCGCTGGATGTGATGGCCTCAACGCCAGAAGGCAAGCGCGACCAGGCGTTCCGGGAGCTGGTGCTCTCGCGCTACGCCGCGGCCGTGGCCCGTCATGACAAGGCGGAGGTGGAGCTGGCGGCGCTGGTGCAGCGTGCGCAGCCCAGCCAGCGTGTGGAGGACTGGTTTCTGCTGGCCAAGGTGCATCGGTTGCGTGGCGATGCGGATTTGGCGATCGAGGCCTATCGGCGTGCCGCGCAGTGCGACAACAATGACTTTGGGGTGCGGAAGGAGTTCGGGCTGTACCTGCTGGATCCGCTGAACCAGCGGAGGGAGGCGGAGTACTACCTGAGGCAGGCGTATCGCCTGAATTCGCAGGATGAGGCGGTGAGTGCGGCTCTGGCGCGACTGGCCGGGGCTCCGGCGTCGGAGGGTTCGGCGGGCGGGCGAGCGGCTGGTTCCGGGACGGTGCAGGTGCCGCGGGACTGAGGCTTGCGGTCGATGCCGAGATTGGCCGCAGGAGGTGGTTTGGCGGCGAACCGGCGTGGGGCCCGTGGCGTATAAACGGGTACGGTTCGGTCCTGTGATTGGACGGGCGGCCAGGAAATTTCAGTTGGGGGTCTTGACGTGACGAAAATCTCATGTAAACTTGCCCGTCCGTTGCTGAGGAAAGGACAGACGCCGAGAAGAACGACACAAGACAGAAGCGAGGTAAACGGGCTTTGACGAAGAGCCGTCCTGTTTCTGACACGCCGAACTGACTGCCCCGCTCCCGCATGAGGAGTTGCCGGCGGTTCAGCCGGCGACACAATTGGACAGACGAGCAGTGTGTGGTTGCCGAAACTCGGACGAGTCTGCCGGCAGGAAATGGCGGTTGACTCATCCGCGTTTGGGCGGATCGCTATGCCGTCGCTGTTTTCGGGCGTTGCCCGGAGGCGGTGGAGGCGGTTGGCGAAGCTCTTTGACAAGTGAATACGAGGTTCAAGGTTAAGTAAGAATGATCGCGACACCTGCCGGTGGTGTGTCGCGGGCGCCTGATGTCTGGGCGCGCCGCGAGACGCCGATCCGTCTGGGCAGGTGTCGTCGAGCACCTTTTCGGTGATTGACCCATTATCGGCGGCGTGCGGCCTGTAAGGCGTGCGCCCCGTCCCATCGCGCCCGATGGAAAAGGCATGGTCGACTCTCGATTCAGAGGCGCGGTTCCGATCGCAAATCGAAAATCGAAAATCGACAATGCCCCGACGGTGATCGATAAATGTGGCCAAGTTACTAAGGGTGTACGGTGGATGTCTTGGCATCGAGAGGCGATGAAAGACGTGGCAGCCTGCGATAAGCCTGGGGAAGCTGGCAAACAAGCGATGATCCCAGGATCTCTGAATGAGGAAACTCGGTACCGAGCGATCGGTATCACCCGCCGGTGAATGCATAGCCGGCGTGGAGCGAACCCAGGGAACTGAAACATCTAAGTACCTGGAGGAAAAGAAAGAGACATCGATTCCGTCAGTAGCGGCGAGCGAAAGCGGAAATAGCCCAAACCGCCCTTCGGGGCGGGGTTGCGGAAGCACTGAGGGGTTACAAAACCGTCGATAGCGGAACAGTCTGGAAAGGCTGACCAGAGAGGGTGACAGTCCCGTATGCGACATCGACTGGTCCCCGTTACCATGTGCTCTCCAGAGTAGCACGGGACTCGTGGAATCCCGTGCGAAGCCGGGCGGCCCACCGCCCAAGGCTAAATACTCCTCGATGACCGATAGTGAACCAGTAGGGCGATTGAACGATGAAAAGCACAGCTACAAGCTGAGTGAAAAGTACCTGAAACCGTACACTTACAAGCGGTCGAAGTCCTATGGCCCGCAAGGGCAAAGGATGACGGCGTACCTTTTGCATAATGGACCGGCGAGTTAATGTCTGCGGCGAGGCTAAGGTGTTCAGCACCGGAGCCGTAGCGAAAGCGAGTCTTAAGATGGCGACACAGTCGCAGGCATTAGGCCCGAAACCTAGTGATCTACCCATGGGCAGCGTGAATGCTCCGTAAAAGGAGCAGGAGGCGCGAAGCCGTGAACGTTGAAAAGTTCTGGCATGACCTGTGGGGAGGAGTGAAAGTCTAATCAAACTGGGAGATATCTGGTTCTCTTCGAAATGCCTTTTGGGGCAGCCTCGAGCCACTACGCCTGGGGGGTAGAGCTACTGAAAGGAGACGTGGGGCTACCCGCCTGCACGCTCCTACCAAACTCCGAATACCCAGGCGACTATCTCGGGAGTGAGTCCGCGAGGGATAATCTTCGCGGTCAAGAGGGAAACAACCCAGACCGTCCGCTAAGGTCCCCAAATTCAGCTTAGTTCGGTAGGAAGTTATTCTGCTGAGACAGCCAGGATGTTGGCTTAGAAGCAGCCACCATTTAAAAAGTGCGTAATAGCTTACTGGTCGAGCAGAGTAGCGCCGAAAATTATCGGGAATAAGCTGGATACCGAAGCGGCGGGATTCCGAGCAATCGGGATCGGTAGAAGAGCGTTGCACGTGCGGTGAAGGTGTACCGCAAGGAGCGCTGGAGCGCGTGCAAGTGAGAATGCCGGTATGAGTAACGATAACGCAGGTGAAAATCCTGCGCGCCGAAAGCCTAAGGTTTCCTGGGGAAGGTAAATCCGCCCAGGGTTAGTCGGAAGCTAAGACGAGGCCGAAAGGCGTAGCCGATGCACAGCAGGTTAATATTCCTGCACCGGCTGCGAAGGTTGAAACCGTGATGACGCGCTGACGAGACCGATCCTCCGGTCAGATGTGGAGGTTGGGGCCGGCGTAAGCCGGCAGCTCGAGGCCGCTTTGTTGCCAAAGTCGGTGGAGCCAGTGCCGAGAAAAACTCACGGTGGACGACGCAGCCGCCCGTACTAAAACTGACACAGGTAGGCGAGGAGAGTATCCTAAGGCGCTCGAGAGAACTGCGGTTAAGGAACTAGGCAAACTAGCCCCGTAACTTCGGGATAAGGGGCCCCTCCTCACGCAAGTGAGAGGGCGCAGGAATCGGGACGGGCGACTGTTTATCAAAAACACAGTTCGGTGCTAACTCGCAAGAGGATGTATACCGAATGACGCCTGCTCGGTGCCGGAATGTTAAGGAAGCCGGTCAGGGGATTCGTCCCCAAAGCTGGCGACCGAAGCACCGGTAAACGGCGGCCGTAACTATGACGGTCCTAAGGTAAGCAAAGCTATCGCTAGCCTTGGTTAAACCGAACCATATGCGGGAAACTCCTCATACAGCTTCGTGGTACTCGTCGATCGGATGATCGGCAGTCAAAACCCGCGGAGACACGGGGACAATCCGCAGGGAAGATCCCGGCCAGGCCGGGAAACCCTCAGAGACTTGATGTTCGGGCTGCTGGAGTTCCTCCCATGAACCTGGACGCACAGTGGGTCGTTGGCTTCACGGATGGCGAGGGCTGTTTCCACGTCGGAATCGCCCGCCATGCGGAGATGACGCTCGGTGTGCAGGTGTTGCCCGAATTCGTCGTGGTGCAGCACGAACGGGACACGCATGTCCTGCATGCCCTCAAGCGGTTTTTTGGCTGCGGGGTGGTCAGAAGGAATCATGCGAACCGAATGTGCTACCGCGTGCGAAAGCTGGAGCACCTGGTCCAGGTGATCGTGCCATTCTTCGAGAAGCACGCCCTCAAGACGCGAAAGCAGCAGGATTTCCTGGTGTTTCGAGATGTGATCCGCCTGATGAATGAAGGCGGCCATCTGACGCCGGAAGGCCTGAGGCGCATTCGAGAATTGAGCGGGCGGCTTGCGAAGCAGGATGAACGGCAGCAAGGTAAAGTCCAACCCTCTGGCAAACCGGATGGGACCAATTGAGCGAAGTTCCTTGTCAGGTAAGTTCTGACGCGCATGAACGGCGTAACGACTTGTCCGCTGTCTCAACCGCAGACTCGGTGAAATTGAAGTGGCGGTGAAGATACCGTCTACCCGCAGCAAGACGGAAAGACCCCGTGGACCTTCACTGTAGCCTGGTACTGACGCCGGGTGTGAACTGCGTAGGATAGGTGGGAGGCTGTGATCCGCTGGTTCCGGCCAGCGGGGAGTCAACGGTGAAATACCACCCTGTTTGCATTCGTCGTCTCACTCTGTCCCGTGAATCCGGGCAGAGAACAGTGCTAGGTGGGCAGTTTGACTGGGGCGGTCTCCTCCAAAAAGGTAACGGAGGAGTGCAAAGGCAGGCTCAGACCGGTTGGCAATCGGTCGAGGAGCGCATAGGTACAAGCCTGCTTGACTGCGAGTGCTACGGCACGAGCAGAGCTGAAAGGCGGCCTAAGTGATCCTGTGGTTGCGTGTGGAAGCGCCATAGCTCAACGGATAAAAGGTACCCCGGGGATAACAGGCTGATCGCGCCCGAGCGTCCATAGCGGCGGCGCGGTTTGGCACCTCGATGTCGGCCCATCACATCCTGGGGCTGAAGGCGGTCCCAAGGGTTTGGCTGTTCGCCAATTAAAGTGGTACGCGAGCTGGGTTCAGACCGGCGTGAGCCAGGTCGGTCCCTATCTGCTGTGGGCGCAGGAACCTTGAAGGCACCTCTTCTCTAGTACGAGAGGACTGAGAAGGACGGACCCCTGGTGTACCAGTTGTCGCGCTTGCGGCACCGCTGGGTAGCTATGTCCGGAACGGATAAACGCTGAAAGCATCTAAGCGTGAAGCCTATGCCAAGACAAGGGTTCCATGCGGGCTTGCCCGCGAGAGACCCCGGGTAGACAACCCGGTTGATAGGCCGGAGCTGTACGGCGAGAAATCGCTTCAGGCCACCGGTACTAACGGTCGATTACTTGGCCACATTTTTCGATCACCGTCCTATGCTCAGTTGCCAGTTGTTAGTTGCCAGTTGCCAGCGATGGCAAAGGGCGGCCAGCAACGGTGGCTGATCAGGGACGAAACGAATCGGTGTTCGACCAATCGCGGTCGTTCCCAAACCTGGACCTCTATTCACGAAACTCAGCCGGGCCGGCTGGAAACAGCCCGCCCGGCCTTTGCTGGTGGCCATACCGGTGGGGCCACACCCGTTCCCATTCCGAACACGGCCGTTAAGCCCATCGGGCCGATGATACTGCTTCAGCGGGAAAGTAGGTCACTGCCAGCAATTACACAAAGGACCCCGGACACGCCCGTGTCCGGGGTCCGGCTGTTTCATGCACCCTGATCCGCGGCACGCGCCTCACCCTACCCGCTCCCACGCACCGCTGGCCGCGCTCTTGAGCACGGCGTCGCACACCCGCTGCGTCACCAGCGCATCCTCGAACGTCGGACTGGCCGGCTGGCCCCTGGCCAGGCCCTCGAAGAAATCGGCCAACTGATGCACGAACGTGTGTTCGTAGCCGATCTGCAGCCCCGGTACCCACCAGTGCTTCATGTAGGGATGATCGCCGTCGGTCACGTGGATCGAGCGCCAGCCGCGCACGATCCCCTCGTCCCGGTGGTCGAAGTACTGCATGCGGTGCAGGTCGTGCAGGTCCCAGAAGATCGAGGCATGCTCGCCGTTGATCTCAAACGTGTACAGCGCCTTGTGGCCGCGGGCGTAGCGGGTCGACTCGAACGTGGCCAGCGACCCGTTGGCGAAGCGCGCCAGAAAGGCGCAGGCGTCGTCGATGCCCACCGGCTCGACCCTGCCCGTCAGATTGTGCTTCCGCTCCTTGACGAATGTCTCGGTCATCGCCGAAACCGTGCTGATCGGCCCGTTGAGCCAGATCGCCGTGTCGATGCAGTGCGCCAGCAGGTCGCCGCTGACGCCGCTCCCGGCCGCGTTGATGTCCAGCCGCCACAGGGCGTTGCCGCCCTGGGGCAGATCTTTGGAGATGGTCCAGTCCTGGAGAAACTTGGCGCGGAAGTGGAAAATCCTTCCCAGGCGGCCCTGGTCGATGAGCTGCTTGGCCAGCGTCACGGCCGGCACGCGGCGGTAGTTGTACCAGACCATGTTGGGCACGCCGGCCTTCTGGGCCGCCGCCACCATCTCCTGCCCCTGGGCCGAGTTCATGGCCAGCGGTTTCTCGCAGAGAACCATCTTGCCGGCGTCGAGGGCGGCCAGGGCGATGTCACGGTGGAGATTGTTGGGGACACAGATGTCGATGAGGTCGATGTCCTTGCGGGCCACCAGCTTCCGCCAGTCGGTCTCGGTGGACTCGTACTTCCATGCCGAGGCGAAGGCCCTGAGGCTCTCGGCGCTGCGCGCGCAGGCCGCCTTGAGCACCGGCTCGTACTGGAGATCGAAGAAGCTGTTGACCTTGCGGTAGGCGTTGGAATGCGCCCGGGCCATGAAGCCGTAACCGATCATGCCTACGTTGAGCTTTTTCATAGGTTCCTCCTCGGATCCTGAAGAGTTGCAGCAGGCTGCTTACCGTTTCTCGCCGGCAAGCCGCAGTATCTCATCGCGCAAGTCTGTGGAGACATAGAAGTTCAAGTTCTCGCGCAGGTCGTCCACAAGAGGCGCCACCTGGGGCACCAACCCGTTGGCTTTGGCGCGAACGAGCAGGGCCAGCGTTCCAACTGGCTTGAGCCCAAGGCGCTTCGCATGCTCCCGTGCGGCCTTGTCATCGATCAGAGCGTTCTGAATCCCGCGTTCGACCGCCAGCGCAATCGCCTCCGACTCGCCCGGCTGTAATCCTCGCAGAAGCTGTGCGACCAGCGTCGCGTCGGTGGGGCCTCGATCTCGACATAGGCTCGGCAGGCGTCAGACAGCGGCGGCAGACTCGACGTCGAATATTCCAACTCACGTACCACCGCCGGTGGAACAAGCACCCTTTCAAACAATCGCAATAGATCAACACGATCAAGGTGAACCAACGAGCGGATCGGCGAAGTATCGCACACGACGATCATCAGATCCCCTGCCGTTTCAGCTCTTCAAGCTCCTCACGCAAGTCCTCAATGGTCGGCCGATATGCGGCAATTCCGCGACGATGAAGCTCGTCCTCAAACTGGACGCGGGAGAGCCCTGCGAACTTGCTGGCCATAGGCAGGCTTAGCTTACCGGCGTCAAACATACGGCACGCAATCTCGATGCGGGCATCTCGCTCGTTCATCTGAAGGTACTGCAACTGCTCGTCTGTGATCGTCAGGGGCATAAGGGCCTCCTGTGGCATTATAGCACTCGGTCGCCGCCGTCCGCGCCTACTGGCTCCATCCGTGCGCCTCGCGCACCTTGATCATCACCGCCAGTACATCGTTCCACGTCTGCTGCCTGAGCATCACGTCGTTGGGGAACATGCAACCGTCCCAGCAGATGTGGCGCATCGCCTTCGTCAGGGCGCCTTTCTCGTCGCGAAGCCAGAAACCCGCGTGCTTCGGAATGTCCAGCTTGCCGTTGGGGTCGGTCGCCAGACAGTGCCGGCCGGTCTTGTCGTGCGTACCGGAGCCTTTCACCGTCGCGTCGTTCTGGGCCACGTGGAAGTCGATCGTCCACGGCCGCAGCGCCGCCGTCAGTTTCCTCAGCGCCTCGTCCAGCACCGACTTGTCCTTCCAGTCGTATCCGGCCGGCAGAATCGCATCCTCCGGCGCGTTGTAGCCCATCGTGTAGAGCAGCGTGTGGGCCATGTCCGCCTGGAATCCCAGCGTCCTGGGGCGGGCGACCATCTCCAGCAACTGCACCATCCGCCTCCAGGAATGCATGCCGCCCCAGCAGATTTCGCCCTCGGCCGCCAGGCGCTGGCCGTGGTCCTCGGCCACATCGCAGGCCTCGCGGAAGGTCGCCGCGATCTTCTTCTGGTTGCCTTCGGGATCCTTCGACCACTCCGCAGGCGAGCAGGCCGAGTCGATGCGCACCACGCCCGACTTGCGCACCCCCAGCCTTTCCAGCGCCTGGGCAATCCGGCACGACTTGCGCACCGCCGTAACGAACCTGCGACGTTCCGACTCGTCTCCCATCGCCGATCCGCCCCCCGCAGGCGGCCAGACGGGCGCGACGAAAGAGCCGATGGCCAGGTTCCTGGCGCTGAACTTGTCCGCCAGGCGTTTGATGCCGTCATCGTCGATGTCGATGCTGATGTGCGGCGCGCAAAGGAACAGGTCCATGCCGTCGAAGCGCACGCCGTTCACCTGCGCGCCGGCCGTCAGGCTGATCATCGTGTCCAGGTCGATGGCCGGCTCGGCGCCGGGCGAGCCTTTGCCCACGAGTCCCGGCCACGCCGCGTTGTGAAGCTTGGGATAGTTGTTCATCGTTCACCTCGCAAGTCTGTTCCACCGTTCGGTTCATAAGCTCAGCGCGCACCGATCTCCGGGGCGTCCGGGTTCACCTCCGGCCCGAAATACCTCAGACACACCAGCGGTTCGGTGGCGCTGGTGTTCTCGAACGTCACGCCGGCCCTGGCTGCCGATTCAGTGCAGAAGACCTCGTCCTCGGTCAGCTCGTGGAAGCCGATCATCTTGGGACAATCGAGCCTCAGCCTGTTCATGCGCCCCTGGCCCTGCACGCAGATCAGGCCGTAGGCGCCGTTGTCCCTGATCGTGCACCTGGCACCCGGATCGACCGTCAGCTCCTTGGCCGTGAAGAGCTGTTGGCCTTTCACTTTTCCGTAGACGATCCAGCGGTCGACGTAGCCGTCCGAGGCGGTGTCGGCGACGGGGATAGGCTCCAGATAGTGGTGGGCCTTGAAATCGGGATCGACGTTGGCCTCCCAGTCAAGCTGGCTGATGATGAAATCCAGGTCGTGGTGCTTCTCGGGCGGCATGTCCTTGACCAGCAGCGACCAGGGGACCTGGCGGCCTTCCACCAGCGACTGAAACATGGCGAACACATCCGAGCCCCATTGCGGCTCATAGGTGCACAGCGAGCCGGGCGCATGCAGGATGCCCGGGCCCACCAGCCAGCCCGTCCCGGGCTTGAGCCGATACGCCTGCGACAGGTCCAGGATGCCGTTGTCCCCCTTGTTCCAATCCTCAAGGCACTTGCGAACCTGGGCTTTGGTCGTGCCCGGGTTGAGTCCGAAGAACGTGTAGGGAAAGTTGTTCCCCGTAGCGTTGTGCTGCGGGGGGAAATAGTACGACTCGGGCTTTCCTTCCTGGCCCACCAGCGCCGCGTGCTCGTTCGACTGGTGCATGTGGTGCGGGATCGGGCCCATGTTGTCGAAGAACTTCGAGTAGACCGGCCAGCGCTTGTACTTGTCCCAGATCGCCTTGCCGACGAGCTGAGCGCCCAACTCTTCCACCGCGTCTTTCAGTGTGCAGCGGCAGCCGTCGGCCACGATGTAGCTGAGCCCCTCGTCGGGCACGCGCCCCTCGTTGGCGGCCGGCGTCGTGGATGCAAACCAGCGCTCGTCGATGCCACCTCGATGCAGGCCGTAGGCGTAGGTGTCGCGCGGGTCCAGCTTCAGGCGCAGCCCCGGATGCAGAAACGAGCGCGGCACCCAGTTGGGCGCCAGCCGCAGCAGTCCCCCGCCGGCCTCCAGGGCCCCGGCGACGAGTTTCCCCACGTTCGAATCAACCGTCCTCAACTGTTTGACGTTCCGCACGCTCATTGCATGACCCTTCCTGGCTGATGTGCCCGCGCAACCGCGCCGCGGCTGAGCGGCCGTACGCCCGGCCGACGACCCACCTCAAACCGCGGCATCACCGCCGGCGATTCTGGTCATCGCCGCCCGGTTTGTCCAGAATCACGGTCCGCGGCGACCGCCGCGACCCGCCGGCGGATTCGCCAGCGCCTCCGCCCGGCGAATCAGCTCCGGATCGTCGGTCGCCGCAATCACCTTCTTCATCGCCTCCGCCACCGCCGCCGGCTCGCTCCGCGCCAGCCGCGTGGCGATGGATATGGCCGCCGTGCAGGCCTCCGCCCGCAGCGATTCCTGGTCCAGATACGCCAGCGTCATCTCCAGCGCCTGCCGGTGGCTGATGCTCCCCAGCACGCCCAGCAGCAGCCGCTTCTCCTCATCCCGCTGCGCCAGGGCGGCCGCTTCTTTGCTCATCACCAGCTTCTGGGGCACCAGCACGCTGCGCAGGCGGATCTGGTTGATGTAACCGCGCAGGGCCAGCACGCGATACGTGGGGTTGGGCGACGTTTGCGCCACTGCCAGCAGATCCGGCGCTGCATCTGCGCTGGTCCAGTCGCACAGCGCCCGCACCGCCGCGTCCGAAACCTCCGGCGCTGGATCGTTCTGCGCCGCGCGAACGGCCGCCAGCGCCTCCGCTCCCCCCACCGAACGCAACACGCGCACCAGAGCCATCCTGGCCGCCGGCCGCGCACCGCTCATGTATTTCGTCAGACGCGCGGCGCAAGCCTCCGAATCGGCCAGACGGGCGCAGGCCGCCGCCAGCGCCGCTTCGGCCGTCTGGGCGTCGGCCGGCGTCTTCGGATCTGTCAGTGCGCCGGCGAGAATGTCCAGTTGCTCGAGAGTGGCGACCTGGCCGAGGGTGCGGATCGCCGCCGTTCGGATGGCATCATCCGCATCGCCCACCAACCCGATCAGCGCGGGCGTGAAGGCCGCCACCCGCCGTTGACCCAGGACCGCCATCGCCACCAGCCGCGTCTTCAGTTCGCCTGGCTTGACCTTCTCCAGCAGCGCTGTGTCCACGGCGCTGCCAGGTATCGAGGCAAGGGCCGTCTGGGCGGCGGCCGCCACGTCGCCTTGCTCGCTCACTGCCAGGTCGAACAGCATCGGCGCCACCGAGGCATCGCCAAACTGCGCCAGGGCGCTGATGGCGGCCATGCGCACCTGGGCCGCGCCGTCTTTGGCCGCCGCCACGATCGCCGGCAGCGCGGCCGGATCGCGCCGCCCGCCCAGCGCCTGAATCACCAGCACCTGCTTCTCCGAGGGCAGAGATGGAATCTGCCGCGCCATGGCCGAAGTCAGCTCGCGGCCGGGGATTTCGGCCGCCGCCCGCAGCGCCACCGCCCACATCTGCGGGCTGCCCTCGTGAATCTGTTGGATGACCAGTTCCACACCGGCCGGACCGCGCGTCACGATGGCGCCGTACACCGCCGCCATGCGTGTGGAGGGCGGCACCTCGACGGTCCGCAGGCGGTCGTACATCGCCATCGCCCGTGCCGTCTGCCCTGATCTGGCCGCGGCCTCGGCGCACATCAGATAGCCCTCGGCGATCATGGGGCGAGCCGACGCCAGCCCCAGCGACCTTTCCAGGGCCGCCGCGGCCGCGTCGTTGCCGATCCGCCCCAGGGCGTGGGCCGCGGCGTAGGCGACGTCGGCGTCGGCATCATCGAGAAACCGGGCGATGGCATCGACCGCCCGCTCATCGTGTTTGCGCCCGCAGGAGCCGATGACGCCGGCGAGCAGTTTGCCCTTGAGCGTTCCCAGCGCCTCGCGGAGCGCGGCCGCGGCCGCGGGATCGGGAATGCCTTCCAGGGCATTGCGGGCCGAATGCGAGAGCTGCTCGTTGCTCAGGAGGCGCGCCAGCACCGGCACCGCCGCCGCCGTCCCCACGCGCGCCAGTTCGCGGCAGGCCCCCATCTTGTCGATCAGGCTGGCGTCCGACTCCAGCGTGGCGATGTGGGCGCGCTCATCCAGCCGTTGAAGCGTCATCAGCTCCGGTCCGCGGGCTGCGCGGGCCGCCGTCGCCGCCGCCAGAATCGCGAAGATCGCCGGCACGTATCGGTTACATTGCATGGTCTGGTTCCTCATGGTCGCTCTTGCCTTAGATCTGCCAGGGCTCGCGCGCCGCGCGGCTTCGCAGCCGGTTCGCTTCCGGGTCGTTGATGAACTCGGCCTTGACCGGGTCATACCGCACGTCGCGCCGCAGCCACATGCAGATGTTGGCCGCGTGCACGGTCACCATGGAGTGATACATCACCTGGGGGTTGGCGACCGGCGCCCGCCGCGTCCGGATGCAATCCAGCCAGTCGCGCATGTGGCTGAAAGGCCGCTGGGTCCGCGCCTGATAGTCGGCCGTGATCCGCTCGTACTCGGCCAGCAGAGATGGCGAGGAGCAGAGGGGCCGCGAATAGCCGTCGCCGCACTCCACCCACCCCTCGGTGCCCTCGAACCGCATGGCGCAGGAGCCGCGGAACATGCCCTCGCGGATCAGGATCATCTTCACGCCGTTGGCGAAGTGCGTCACCATGCCGTGCCCGGTGTCGTTTTTCACATACTCGTAGGCCACCGGCGAGGTGTTCAGGCAGTCGATGCCGGCCTGGGCCTGGGCGAAGGTGTGCGCCCCCCACTCGCCGATGCAGCTCGTGTGGAAGTCGTAGTAGCCGCGCCAGGCGCCGCGAACATACGCCGAGTTGTAAGGCCGCCACGGGCACGGTCCCAGCCACGCGTCCCAGTCCACCTCGTCCGGAGAAGGTTCGGGTTCGGCGTCAAGCCAGCGATGGCTCAGTTCGGCGGCGTCCCAGGGGGCGATATGGGCCCAGGCGGTATGAATCCTGCCCAGCCGTCCGGATCGCGCCATCTCGATGCAGAAGATGAAGTTGCGCTCGCTCAGCCGCTGCGCGCCGGTCTGATATACGCGCCCGAAGCGCTGTGCTGTCTCCACCACCGCCTGGCCCTCGGCGATGGTCATACACGAGGGCTTTTCCGTGTACACGTCCTTGCCGGCGCGCATGGCCATGATCGACGCCGGTCCGTGCCAGCGGTCACCCGTGGCGATCAGCACCGCATCCACGTCCGCGCGCTCCGCCAGGAGCTGGCGAATGTCGCGGTACATCTTGCAGTCGTTGTTGCCGTAGCGGCTGTCCACCGTGCGCTTCACAGCCTCCCGCTGGGCCCGGCGGACGTCGCAGATGGCCACGAACTGAACGTCTCGCTCCGGCAGCATCCACGCCAGAACGCCCGAGCCGCGGTTGCCGATGCCAATGCCGGCCACCACGATCCGCTCGCTGGGGGCCACCGCCCCGTCGCGGCCCAACGCCCGCGCGGGGATGATCCATGGCGCTGCCAGCAGCGTGCCGGCCCTGGCGGCGCCGGCCAGAAACTGCCGCCGGCTGTGCGTGTTGCCGCCGGCCGCGGCGATCTTCCCCGCATCAGCATTTGACGTCATATCCGACATGAGACTGCTCCTTGGCGTTGTCGTCCGGTCAACCTGCGCGGCACCGTGCCTCGGCTGTACCCAGTAGCCCCACGCGCCCACCGCTGTGCCCCTTCGTGCCTCCGTGCCTCTCTCCGTCGCTCCGTCGCTTCGTCGCTTTCCCCTCCCTTCCTCCGCTCCCCTCATCCCCCCAACTTGATTCGTATATCCTTGAACTGAATCTCCATCACCACGCCCGAGTGCAGTTGCAGCGCGATCAGCCCATCCTTGAGCGCGCGCGGGCTGTCGTCGGTCAGGTCCGTCATCAGGTGACCGTTGATCGTGTACGTGATGCGGTTGCCGTTGGCCACAATCACCGCCTCGTTCCACTCCCCGCGCCGGATGTGGGCGCGAAGCGCTGCGTTGTCCGACTCCAGATTCTCGTTGATCCGTTTGTTGTCGGCGTTCCAGGTGGTTTTCGCCCCGCGGTTGCTCTTGGTCCCCCGGCCGCCGGCCACGTTTGCTTCATCATAGATGGTGCCGTCATAGCGTGCCTCGGCGTCCATGTCGCCCTGATAGCCGCCCACGCGGAAGGTCTTCGCATCCAGCAGCCGCGAGCGGAACTGCACGCCCGAGTTGCCCGTGGGCGTGCCGAAGCGGTATTTCAGGTGCAGCTCGAAATTGCCAAACCGCTGCGGCTCCGCCCGCGACGCCGACAGCACCAGAAACGTCTGCGGCGCCGGCTTCTCCTTCGTCGAAGACCCAACGATCGCTCCGTCCCTGACCTCCCAGAAGCCCTCCAGCCCCTCCCAGTTGGCCAGCGTCCGGCCGTCAAACAGCGTGATGAAGCCATCCGCGCCGGGCGCCGGCAGCGCCGGCGGCGCATCCTGGGCCCTGACCGCCCCGACGATCGCGCCCATGGCCAGCAGCACGACAATCGATGCGCGTTGTATCATGCCATTCCTCCGCGAGCATAGAAGCGGTGGCGCGGCCCGCGCCATCCGCGGCCCAACCACCGCGGCAATGTCGAACGTTGTAGTTACCCCCGCCGCGGGTGCCACGTTGAAGACGGGCTCGATGCAGCCGCCGCCACCGGCCGCGGCGCCGCCGATTGCCTCTCACCGCGCTGGTTCGGCCGCCTCCTTCGGTATGGTCAGCAGATCGCCCTTCTTTATGCCCGCCCTGGCGGCCGCCCCCTGGTTCAGCTCGATGGCATACTTGGCCGCGCCCTCGCTGCGGACACCCGTGGCATCGAAGGGCTTGAGCTGGTGGATGGAGACGATGCGGCCGGCGGCGTCGACGTAGATCAGGTCCAGCGGGATGTGGGTGTTCATCATCCAGAAGGCGCGCGGCTGCTCGTCGGGAAAGACGAAGATCATCCCGTGGTCGTCCGGCATCGACTTGCGCCCCATCAGGCCCTGCGTGCGCGTGGCGTCGTTGTCGGCGATCTCGAGCGTGAAGTTCTGCGAGCCGATCCGCATCCTGGTCACGCGCAATCCGCTCTCGGCCACCGACGGACGCGAGCAGCCCGGCAGCGGCAGTATCAGCAGCACCAGCAGCAGCGCGATCAGGTTCATCGGGTCCTCCGCTTTCGCTTGTGCTGCATCTTCACCGTCAGGCGCAGGTCGACCAGGGCCAGGGCGAGCACCGCCAGCAGCAGCGCCGTCACTGCCAGAAAGCTCAGTGCCAACCCCCCGCCCGAATCCTCGCGGCGCAGCAGGCTGAACATGGCGAAAAGGGCCGCGCCCAGAAGCAGCATCAGCAACCCGTTGATGCGGCGAAGCCGAATGCGCCGACGGTTGGCCGCCTCGTCCTCGATGCCCTGAAGATTGCCCGCCGCCCGCGAGAAAAACAGGTAGTACCACCCGGCGGCGGCGACGGCCAGAGCAAGGGCGGCTGTGAGCATCACCCTACTACGATACGTCGCCTGCGCTGCGATGCAACCCCGCCCACTGCGCCCACTGGGCCAGCATCAGCACGACGTCAACGCGGGGGTCTGCCGCAGGCGCACGGCGGCGAAGCTACACCTGGAAGCTGCTGCCGCAGCCGCAGGTGCTGGTGGCGTTGGGGTTCTTGAAGAAGAAGCCGCGCTGCATCATCTCGTCCTTGAAGTCGATCTCAGCGCCGTCCAGATACAGATACGACTTCATGTCACAGAGGATTTTGATGCCGCGACTCTCCATCTCCTCGTCGTTCTCGGTCTTGGGCTCCTCTGTCAGGTCCAGCGTATACGTGAAACCACTGCATCCGCCGCCCTTGACGCCAACCTTCAGACGCGTGTTCTCCTCGGGCAGGGACTCCCTCTGGATAGTATTGCGGATTTCGCGGGCGGCGGCTTCAGACAACGTGATGGGCATCGCAAACTCCTCTTTCTTCCAACGCAGTCCCGAACGACTGCCTTCACATGACAATCATACGTCCCCAGGCCCATTTCGTTCAAGTGGCGTGCGATATACCGGAACCGCCGGCACGCCCCGCCAGTTCCACGTTCTCTCGCACGTGCTCCAAATCCAGACCGCCGATCACCAGGCTGGCGATCCGCCCGTCTGCCAGCAGCTCCGGGATCGCCTGCCGCGCCGGCAGCCGTCCCGACGCCAGCGGCTTCTTGATCAGCACTCCAACGCCCCGCCGATGAGCCTCCCCCAGCACCGGCTCGTGCGAGCGATCCAGCGCATGATACTCGATCATCAACACGTCGGCCCAGTTCATCGCCGCAAGGGCGCCGGCCACCGTCTTGCCCGAAAGCCCGATGAAACGAACCAGCCCCGACGATCGGAGCTCCTGAAGAGTGGCCACAACGTCGCTGTGGTTGAGGATGCGCAGGTCATCGCCGTCGGAGTGGATCAGCACGATGTCCAGCACGTCGGTCCGCAGCCGCCGCAGGCTGCGATGCACGCTGTCAAGCGTGGCCGCGCGCGAGAAGTCATACATGGACCGCCCATCCTCGAACGTCTCGCCCGTCTTGGTCGACAGGACATACTCGTGCCGCCGATGCGCGATGGCCTGGCCGATGCGCTCTTCGCTACGGCCGTACGCCGGAGCGGTATCGATGAGGTTGATGCCCAGGTCGAGCACGCCGTTAAGAAGGCGCTGGACGCCCGAATCGTCGGGCAGATCGTAGCCGCGGGCGTATTTGGTCTTCTGGTTGCGCCCGATCTTGAAGGCGCCGAAGCCGATCGGGCTCAGCGACAGGCCGGTCTTGCCGAGGGGACGGTGAATCATGCGCGATACCATTGGGTCGCCGTCTCCCAGGGTGGAGGGGCGATGCGGGCGGGCCAGGTCTCTGGCCATGCCGAAGGCAGCTCAACGGGGGGCGTCCGGCCCGACGGCGGCATCTGGGCCAGCACCCGCTCGGCCAGCCGCGGCGCCAGCGCCAGTTTGGTCGGCCAGGCGGTGATGACATTCGCCTCGCGCACCAGATGCACATCGTCCGGTCGCTGGCCGGAAGCCGTGGCAGCCTCGGCGCGGTCCACCCGGTAGGTCGCAAGCTCCAACTTTGCCACATCCAGTCCCGGAACACACTCGGCCAGCTCCCGGCGCCCGTGAGCGGCCAGTTGTGGCGGTTCCATGCACACGCCATCCTCGGCGATCTGTCCGCCGATCTGCCAGATGCGCCTGCCCTGGGAATCGGCAGCGGTGGTGACGGTGATGCGCGGCTTGGGCCCGCCGACGCAGTGGCCGAACAGCTCGGGCAGGGGCCCGCGCGCCATCAGCATGTGCAGCGGTCGGCGCTGCATGGCACCGGGCGCCAGGCCGATGGCCCGGCGAAGCCGTTCGTTGCCTTCGCCGGCTGTGAGGATGAGGATCCCCGGCTCGATGGTCAGCTCGACAGAGGGGTCGGACGCCACGTGCAACTTCACCTGGCGCACATTCCCACGGTCATCGCGATGAAACGTCGGCCGGCAGCCTGGCAGGCACAGCACGCTGTGGCGATTGCGTTCCAGAAGGCGCTGCATGAGACTAAGCGTGTCCAGCACCTGCTCTGGCACGCGCAGGACGCGGCCGGCCACTTGCGCCAGGGCGGCCGGCCATTCCCGACGGTCGATGACGACCGGCGCCGCCCGCAGCGCCAGCCGGGAGCCGCGCAGAAACAGCCGCGACCTGATGGAGCCGGTGCCCCAAATGTAGCAGGCGTCGGACAGCACCCGGACAGTCGAAAGATCGGGCTGGCGCTGGCCCGCCAGACACGCCCGCCACAGGGGCGGCATATCGGCGATCGCCCTGGCCGGCGCAGTAAGGTGCCCTTCGAACATGTACTTGAGCCCGCCGTGGATGATGCCCTGGGAGGCAATGGTCTGGCCGGACCCCAGCGCATGGGCCTCGATGAGCAGCGCGGCGTGACCGCCCCGCCGCAGCTCATCGAGGAGCCACAGGCCGGCAATGCCGCCGCCGAAGAGCAGCGCGTCACAACGAATTGGGTCGGTCATCCGGGGCGTAATGCTGGGAAGCCCCGGCGGGCCTGTCAAGAGTGACCATGTGACCATGGCCAGGACGAACACGTTGCAGGCTCC
>Ga0308417_1000496_pt1 | contig 28662 bp, 17 predicted proteins | sample HotsprSampleOS65_FD_203528 | JGI IMG/M metagenome (GOLD analysis project Ga0308417, IMG submission 203528) | Hot spring phototrophic mat microbial communities from Octopus Spring, Yellowstone National Park, Wyoming, United States - 20090730_OS65 ...
GCTGTGTATCGAGGGACTGGTCAGCGAAAACCGGGTGCCGGCCGTGGTGAACGGCAAAGGCGGCCAGGTCGTCCTGATCGACGCGAAACTGACCGGTGGCGACCCGGCGACCGAGGCCGTGATCAATGCTCCCGACGCGAGCCTTTACCTGCGGAACGTGACGATCGAGGGCTACGCCGGGAAATCGGTGGCGGAGTTCACGACCGCCGCCGGGGGGAAATCGCTCGGGCTGGCCGTCGCCCACCCCCCCTCGATCCCCTGGGGCACCCTCAAGGACTGGGTCAACGTCCGTGACTACGAACACCTCGTCACACCGGACGGCGACTGGTCCGCGGCGATCCAGGCCGCCATCGACAGCGGCGCGAAGACCGTCTACTTCCCGGTCGTCGGGACCGGCCCGATCTTCACCGTCAAGAAACCGGTCCACGTCCGCGGCAACGTCGTCCGCCTGTTCGGAATGCGAAACGGCGTCGGGGAAGACGCGAAAGCCCTGGGGGGCAGGCCGGCCTTCGTTTTCGACGGTAAGCAAGCGGCGGTGAGTGTCGAACGGCTCTTTCTGCCCAGCGCCCTGCACGCCTCGCCCTGTGACCTGCTCGTGACCTGCGGGGGAATCAACAAGCTCGACGCCGCGGCCGGTTGCGGTCGCCTGTTCCTGGAGGATTTCCTAGAGCCGCTCGTGGTGAACAAGCACCAACGGGTCTGGGCCCGGCACCTGAACCTCGAGAGCCGCGAAACGAAGATCGTGAACGACGGCGGGCAGCTCTGGGTCCTGGGCTACAAGACCGAGGAAATCGGGCTGAACCTCCTCAACCGGAACGGGGCGCGAACGGAGATACTCGGCGGGCTGATCTATGTGACCGACAGACTCCCCCCCGGGGCACCCCTCTTCGAGAACCGTGACAGTGACGTGTCACTGATCCATCTGACGAGCGGTTACGTCGGGTTCCCGGAAACGTATTGCCGGGAGGTCCGCGGGGACAAGGTGCGGAACGTGCCCCTGAACGAGGTTCAGACCTGGCACAACGGCCGGCCCCTCACGCACCTCTACACGTCCTCCCGCTAGCCCGTTATCTCGGCCGCCGTCGGATCGACGCGCCGACTCGCCAAGTCCCGCGTCCGGAGGCACGCCCACCGCCCACCCGGTCGCGGGACGGCGATCTCCTGAAGACAGAATTTCATTTCCGGGGCCGCATGCACGGGGCCGCTCTCCGGGACCACTTTCTCCTGTCTTGAACCTTTCGGTTGCACCTCAGCCCCTGGCCCGACATAATACCCCGAATGCCCGCGACCACGCCCGGTCGCGGTCTCATCGGCACGGTCTAGCCGTGTCCGACCCCTGGGAAATAGATCGCCGGTTTATTTTCACATAATAGCCGCCCTTCACCCTACCTCGGCCCGAACGGCAAGAACGCGAACGTCAGCAATCCCATGCGAGACTAACTATTAGAAGCTGCCGGCATTTCCCGTCCGTTGTATGACCGTTGTGGTGACCGGAGAGAACCCGCAGCGGTCATACCCCCGCCGGGTACCGAAGGGCGATCGCAAGGAGTTAACCAGCATGGGGCCGATTGACCCGCTTCTGGCGGGCGGGCTCGCCTGCATCGCCGTGCTTTTGGCCATCGGCGGGACCTACATCGTCGTTCGCCGACCCGGTGCCCGAGCGACGGACGCCCAGCAACTGGCGGAGGAACTCCGGGAAGCCCGGTCCAAAGGGCAGGAGTTGATCGAGAAATCCCGCCGCGACGCGGAACAGATCCTCCGCGAGGCCGAACTGCGGGCCCGGGACGAAGCCGTCCGCCGCCGGGAGGAGATCACCCGTGAACTGGACGCCGCCCGGGCCGAGATCCGCGAACTCGAGCGGCGCGCCGAGAAACGCGAGGACGCCGCCCTCCAGAAGCTCAAGGAGCTCGCGCGCAAGGAGAAGCAACTCGAGGCCCTGAAGGAGAAGCTCGGCGAGCGGAGGGAGGCGCTGGAAAAGAAATCCCGGGAACTCGACAGCCTGATCGAACAACAGACCCGGCAACTCCAGGAGTTGAGCGGCCTGAGCCGCGAGGCGGCCGAGAAGCTGCTCCTCGAGCGTCTGGAACGCGAGCTGTCCAACGAGTTCGCCAGTAAGATCCGCCGACACGAGGAACGGCTTAAGGAGCAGGCCGAGGCCAAGGCCCGCGAGATACTGGCCACGGCGATCCAGAGGTGGGCCGCCGAATACACCGCCAGCGCCACCGTCAGCACCGTCGACATTCCGTCGGACGACATGAAGGGCCGGATCATCGGCCGCGAGGGGCGGAACATCCGTACCTTCGAGAAGGCCACGGGGGTGGATGTCATCGTCGACGACACCCCGGGGGTCGTGATCGTCTCGGCCTTCGACAACGTCCGACGGGAGACGGCACGACTGGCACTGACCAAGTTGATTCAGGACGGCCGCATCCACCCCAGCCGTATCGAGGAAGTCGTGGCGGAAACCCAGGTCGAGATGGAGAAGCACATCTACGAGTTGGGCCGCCAAGCCGTCCTCGATGTCGACATCCCGATGCCCCATGAGAAGCTGGTGTACATGCTCGGCCGCCTGCACTTCCGCACCAGTTACAGCCAGAACGTGTTGGCCCACTCGATCGAGGTCTCCCACCTGTGCGGACTGATGGCCGGGGAACTCGGCCTCAACTCGCAACTGGCCCGGCGGTGCGGACTGCTCCACGACGTGGGCAAGGCGGCCGATCACGAGATGGAAGGCGGTCACCCCAAGGTCGGGGCCGAACTGGCGCGACGCTACGGCGAGACCAGCCCGGAAGTGTTGCACGCCATCCTCGGCCACCACGACGACGTGAGCGTCGACCACATCTACACCGTCTTGGTCGCCGCCGCTGACGCCATCAGCGCCAGCCGCCCCGGTGCCCGCCGTGAGACGCTCGAGAAGTACGTCAAACGCCTGGAGGAACTCGAGGCGCTGGCGTGCGGCTTCCCGGAGGTCGAACAGGCTTATGCCATCCAAGCCGGCCGGGAGATACGGGTCATCGCCAACGCCGAGCGCACGACCGACGCCGACGCGGTCCGCCTCGGCCGGGAGATCGCCCGGACCATCGAGCAACAACTCGACTACCCCGGCGAGATCAAAGTCACCGTCATCCGCGAGTACCGCAGCGTCAGCATCGCGAAGTGAGGGCGTGTCTTGGTCCCAACCAGGGCCGCCCCCGGTCCTGACGCAAGGAACACCGGGTCACACCCGGTGCCGACGGACCACCTCAACGTACTCCGCCGCTCGCCTCGTGATGCCGGGGAAATCGCCGGCCGCCACGAGGCGCGGCTCGACGAGCTGCGAGCCGACGCCGAGGCAGGCGGCCCCGGCCTTCAGATACTCACCGGCCGTGTTGAGATCGACGCCCCCGGTCGGCATGAGCCTCACTTGCGGGAGCGGTCCGCGCAGGGCCTTGAAGAACGCCGGCCCGACGACCTCGGCCGGGAAGACTTTCACCACATCGGCACCGGCTTCCCAAGCCGTGATCACTTCGGTCGGCGTCAGCGCACCGGGCATGACGAGCTTGTCGTAGCGGCGGCACAAGCGGACCACCTCGAGGTTCAGCCCCGGCGAGACGATGAACTCCGCGCCGGCCAACAGGGCCGCCCGGGCCGTCTCGGCGTCGAGGACCGTGCCGGCCCCTAGCAGTACCCGATCCCCGAGTGACCGCCTCGCCAGGCGGATCACCTCCAGGGCATCGGGCACCGTGAGCGTGACCTCGGCCACCGTCACCCCGCCGGCGGCAAGAGACCGGACCACCTCGACGAGCGGTCCGGGGTCGTCGAACCGCACGACCGCGACGATGCCGCAGTCGAGCACCCGTTGCAGATCACGTTCTCGGGCCATGTGAGAGTGTGTAAAAGTTGTTCGCGTCCGGCCCCAGTCAGGCGGAAACCGGGTCGGAGCGGTCGGATCGCACTGTGAATCTTACGTGAGCAGCCTGCCCCGTGAACCTCTCGCACGACCGCGAATCCGTTTAGCAGCGGCATCTTTTCCGGTAAAACAGACGACGTGTGCTTCTTCGAAAAGCAGCGGACCTGCCCTATGCCGAAGACCGCCGATCACCCGTTCCTCAACCTGGCCCGCGAGCGTGTCGTCATCCTCGACGGCGGGATGGGAACCAGCCTCCACAAGTACAAGCCCAAGGAGAGCGATTGGGGTTACTCACCCGGCGGCAAGTCGCTGATGAACCTTTCGGACGCCCTGATCTACACCCACCCCGAATGGGTCCGCGAGATCCACCGGGGATTCTTCGCCGCCGGCTGCGACGGGATCGAGACCAACACCTTCAACGCCAACGGCGTCGGCCTGAGCGAGTTCGGCATGCTCGACAAGCTGGAGGAGATCAACCGCCTCAACATCCGCCTGGCGAAGGAAGTGGCCGCCGAGTTCACCACGCCGGACCGGCCGCGGTTCGTCATCGGCTCGGTCGGCCCCGGGACTAAGATGCCCTCGCTGACCGACCCGGCCATCTACATCGACTTCGACTCCCTGGCGGACGCCTACCGGCCGCAGATCCGGGTCATGATCGAGGAGCGGGTCGATGCCATCCTCATCGAGACGTGCTTCGACGTGCTGCAGGCCAAGTGCGTGGCGATCACCGCCATCGAGGAGATGAACCGGGCCTGCGTCCGCCTGCCGCTCATGGTGCAGCTGACCATCATCGACGCGAACAAGAAGATGCTGCCCGGCACGGACATCCCCGCCGCCCTGGTCGCCCTCGACCCGATCGACGAGATCGACGTCATCGGCATGAATTGCGGGGTCGGCCCCGACCTGATGAACGACGACATCCGGCACCTGAGCCGGCACTCGCGGAAACTGATCAGCGTGCTACCCAACGCCGGGCTGCCGGAGACCCGCGGCGACGAGACCCACTTCCCCCTCGACCCGGCCGGGCTGGCCGAGTGGCTCGAGCGCTTCGTCGTCGAGTACGGGGCCAATATCATCGGTGGTTGTTGCGGCACCACCCACGCCCACCTGAAGGCCGTCTGTGACCGGCTCGGGGGTAGGACCCCCGCCCGGCGGAACCCGGTCTACATCCCGATGGTTTCCAGCCTGCAATCGGCCCAGGAACTGATGGTCGACCAACGACCCCTGTTGGTCGGCGAGCGGACCAATACCAACGGGTCGAAGAAGTTCAAGCAACTGCTCGAGAAGGAGGACTGGAACGGGCTGACCGAGATGGCCCGCGAGCAGGAACGCGAGGGGGTACACGTCCTCGACGTGTGCGTCGATTACGTCGGCCGCGACGGCGTGCGCGACATGCGCGAAGTGATCAAGCGGTTCAACGCCGTCCTCGGAAAGCCGATCATGCTCGACAGCACCGAGGCCGCGGTCATCGAGGCGGGCCTGAAGTTGTGTAGCGGCAAGGCGATCATCAACAGCATCAACCTCGAGGACGGCCGCCGGACCCTTGACCCGAAGGTCCGGCTCGCCAAGAAGTACGGGGCCGCCCTCGTCGCCCTCACCATCGACGAGAAGGGACAGGCCGACACCGCCGAGTGGAAGTTCGAGGTCGCCCGACGGATCTATGACATCGTCGTCAACGAGTACGGCATCCCGCCGTCCGACCTGCTCTTCGACCCGCTCGTCTTCCCCGTCTCGACCGGCCAGGAGCAGACCCGCAAAAGCGCGATCGCGACGTTCGAGGCCATCAAGCTCATCAAGCAGAACCTGCCCGGTGCCCTGACGCACATCGGCCTGTCGAACTGCTCGTTCGGCCTCAACCCCTACACCCGGCAGGTGCTCAACAGCGTCTATCTGCACTACGCCATCGAGTACGGACTCGATTCGGCCATCCTGCACGCCTCGAAGATCCTGCCCTTGGCTTCGATCGACGACCGGGGAAAGGAATTGTGCCGCCGCCTGCTCTTCGACGAACGGGTCTTCGACGCGGCGGGCAACTGCATCGAGGACCCCTTACAACTGCTCATCGAACACTACGCGGACCGCAAATCCGAGGGCAAAAAAAACGCCTCGTTGGGTGAGACCGTCGAGGAGCGGCTCCGCCAGGCCATCATCCAGGGCCGCCGCGAGACCCTCATTGCCGACCTCGACGCGGCCCGCGAGCGCTACTCCCCGATCGACATCATTAACAAGATCCTGCTCGACGGCATGCGGGTGGTGGGCGACCTCTTCGGTAGCGGCCAAATGCAACTGCCGTTCGTCCTCCAGTCCGCCGAGGTCATGAAGGCGGCCGTCGCCCACCTCGAAAAGTTCATCGAGAAGGTCGAGGGGGCCGAGAAGGGCCGGATCGTCCTGGCGACGGTCAAGGGCGACGTCCACGACATCGGTAAAAACCTGGTCGACATCATCCTGACGAACAACGGTTACCGCGTGTACAACCTGGGCATCAAGCAGCCGATCGACGCGATGATCGCCGCGTTCAAGGAGCATAACGCCGACGCCATCGGCATGAGCGGTCTGCTCGTGAAGTCGACGGTGATCATGAAGGAGGACCTGCTGACGCTCAACGAGCGGGGTCTCACGCCACCTGTCATCCTCGGCGGCGCGGCCCTGAACCGGCGCTACGTCGAGGAGGACCTGCGGTCGCTGTACCGCGGTCAGGTGTATTATGGTGAAGACGCCTTCGACGGGTTGCGGGTCATGGACGAGATCACCGCCCGCAAGAAACTGGAGCGGGTCGGTAGCCCGGTGCTCAAGGGGGTCGTCCAGGCCCAGGCCGCCCGTCCCGTCGGACCAGGTCCGGCTGTAACTGCCTCCACGCCGAACCGAGAGCCTCGGCTACCGAGCCGCGACGACCTGCCGCGGCGATCCCCGACCTTACCCCGGGCACCAGACCTGCCACGACCCCCGTTCCTCGGTTCGCGGGTCCGCACCGACTTCGACATGCGCGAGGTCTTCGCTTACCTGAACGAACTGACGCTCTTCAGCACCCAGTGGCGGTTCGTCAAAGGCGGGGTGGCACCGGCGGTCTACAGAGAGCAGATCGAAACGGTCGCTCGACCGGCCCTGGCGCGACTGAAGGAAGAGGTACTGGCCCGGGGACTTTTCCGGCCGGCGGCCACCTACGGGTTCTTCCCGGCGGCCTCCTGCGGCACGACCGTGACGATCTACGAAGAGGACCGGCGGACGCCACGGCTGAGCTTCGACTTCCCCCGGCAAGAATTCGGCGACTTCTTGTGCCTGGCGGACTACCTGGAGCCGACGCGCGACGGCCTGGCCGTGGACCACGTCGCCTTCATGGCCGTCACCGTCGGACACCTGGTGACGGAGGAATGCAACCGGCTACGCGCGGCGAACCGCTACCAGGACTACCTGTTTCTGCACGGCCTGGGGGTCGAGTCGGCGGAAGCCCTGGCCGAGTACTTCCACAAGATCATCCGGGCCGAGTGGGGTATCGGAGCTGCCGACGCGACCGACCTCCGCAAAATCTTCAAGGGACACTACCGCGGTAAGCGTTACGCCTTCGGTTACCCCGCCTGCCCCGATTTGGAAGACCAGGCACTCCTCTTCGAGCTGATCGACCCGACCCGCGTGGGCATCACCCTGAGTGAGCAATTCCAGCTCGAACCGGAGCAGAGCACGACCGCGATCATCTTCCACCATCCGAAGGCGAAATACTTCAACGTGACCCGCACGCCCTCGTGCGAGTATGTGGTGTCCGGCACGGGTCAAACGGAGGATTGAAACGGAGGACCCAGTCGGGCTAGCTGCCGGCTATCGACCCGCCACACCCCGTTTGGTTCCCGTGGGTTCCCGGTAAACCGCCATGTTCCGATTCGGGAGGTGCTGTGACTCGTATATCTAGGGCCATCGGCCTGGGCACGCTCTGTTACCTGCTGACCGGCTGCGGAAGCTCGGGCACACCGGACGTGGTCGCCGAGGGGCCGAAGGGTCTGTTCGACGTCCACTGCGCGCGCTGTCACGCCCAGGCCGGTGAGCCGGGGGGACCACCCGGCATCGGCAGTTCCAAAGGCCCGAACCTGTCCCGGATCGGCAAGGAGAAGGGCCGCACCGTCGAGTACTTCGAGCAATTCATCCGCAACCCCAAGAGCATCGATCCGGGAGCCAGGCTGATGCCGGCCTTCGCCGGGAAGCTCACGGACGAGGAGATCCGTTCCCTGGCCGAGTACCTCGCCGCCAAGAAGTAACCGCTCCGGGGACGGCCCTGTCGGGGCGCGTCGGCCCGGCTCAGCGCAGGAGGGCTTCGACCGGCCGACCGGTGGTCCGCTTCACGGGACGATTGCCCGGCCCACGCAGCGCCTTATTCCCGTCGATCCCGAGTGCCCGGTAGACCGTGGCGAACAACTCCGGCACCGTGACCGGATCCTTGGGCGTCTTTCCGCCCTCGGGATCGCTCTCGCCCACCACGGTTCCTCCGCGGATCGCCCCCCCCGCGAGGGCCACCGTGAAGTTGTGCGGCCAGTGGTCCCGCCCTCCCAGCGCGTTCAGGGCCGGGGTGCGACCAAACTCGCCCAAACAGAGCACGAGCGTGTGGCTCAGCATCCCGCGGCGCTTCAGGTCGCGAAGCAGGGCGGCGAAGGCGGGGTCGAGCACGGCGACTCGCTTGGCGACCAACTCATGATTGTTCGCGTGGGTGTCCCACCCGTCGAGGGTCACTTCCACACAGCGCACCCCGGCTTCGATTAGCCTGCGGGCGGCCAGACAGCCCCGTCCGAAGGGGGAGTCCCCGTACTCCCGGCGTAGAGACGCCGGTTCTTGCGAAACGTCAAAGGCCTTCAGTTGTTCGGAACTCATCATGCGGCGGGCACGCTCGGCCGTGTCGCGATGCCCGCTGGCGGCGAGGCGACTTTCCCGGCCCCGGGCGAAAGCCGCGTCCACGACCTCGAGGTCCTTGACCCGGGAGCCGAACCGCTCCGGTGACACCCGAGCGGTAACGTCCAGCACCTTCTCGGCCGGGTCGAATACCTGGAAGGCGTCGTACTCCGCACCGAGGAAGCCGCCCCGGGCCGGCCACTGTCCCGGCAAGATCGAGACGTGACGCGGGATCTCAACCGCCCCCTCCGGCAGGGCGTGACAGACGACGGCCCCCAGCGAGGGATGCACGATCGTCGGCTCCGGGCGGTACCCCGTCTTGACGGTGTAAGTGCCGCGCTCGTGGTCACCCTCCAGACTAGTCAGGGAACGGATCAGTGCCACATCGGCCATCAGGTCGGCCAGTTGCTCGAACCCCTGACCGATCTGGATCCCCTTAACAGCCGTGGGCCGCGCGGTCGAGCCGGCGGCGATGGTCGTTCCCGGCTTCGGGTCGAACGTCTCGAGTTGGCTCGGTCCGCCGGCCATCCACAGGACGATGACCAACCGGGCCGGCTGGTGACGGCTCTCGGCGGCCCGTGCGAGAAGGGTGCCGAGTCGGGTGAGACCGGCGACCCCGGCGGCGGCCAGGAACCCTCGGCGGTGCAGGTGCGGATCGCAAAACATCTCGCCTCGCGGGGGCTGACGAACGATTATCGACACTGCGTAGTAGTCTACTTCACCCACGCCGGCAAGGTTTCCGCATTCTCATTCCTACCGAGTGACGGTGGTGACGCCGCACCGTGCTCGGCGCGGTTGGCGGAAGTTTTAGGGCCGTGGTCAGTCAGGCCGCGGTCAGTCAGAAAGGAGACTTCTCGACCGCGTCACGGGGCGGATCGATGCCCAGAGCCTGCGCCAGGATCGGGGCGACGATGAGCGAAGAGGTTTTAGCAGTTCGCGTGGTCCCGGCCGGGATGCCGGCCCCGAGCGCGAGGACCGGGACGTGGGTGTCGTAGGGGTGGGGGGTACCGTGGTTCGTTCCGTAAGGGTAGGAGGTGACGAGCACCCCCGGTTTGACGACGACGAGGACATCGCCGCACCGTTCGGGGTGATAGGCCAGCCTGGCCCGGTCGCCGGGGCTGCCCGGTGGGTAGTTGCCCAGTTCCAGTTCTTCGCGTGTGAAGGCCGCCTCGACGAACGCCCGTCCGGCGCACCAGTCGCGAACCAGCGGGGCGACCTCTTCGGGCTTAAGACCGCGGTCCGCCAGTGCCTTGTGGTTCAGATGAATCCACGGCCAGAGGCGGTCCTGATCCTTGGGGTCAGTCGTCTGGAACCAGGCAGTGGGGCCTGCCGGGGGAATGCCGAAGGCGTCATCAAGCTTTTGGGCGAGCAGGGGGTAAATCTGGGCCACACTGAGTCGTTGGGCCGACGGGAACCTCTCCTGTTCCGGGATCGGGGCTACGCCGTGATCGGCGGTAAGCGCCAGGGTGTAGTTGCTGCGGCCGACCTTGGCGTCGAGGAAGTCGATCAATTCGGCCACGAGCCGGTCGCTGCGAAGGGTGATGTCGAACACCTCCCAGGAGTCAGGCCCCCAGTGGTGACCGACGAGGTCGTTGGAAGAGAAGCTCAGGCAGAGCAGATCGACAGTGTCGCGACGGCCGAGTTCCTCGGCCTCGATGGCCCTTTGGGCGAGCCGTAGTAGCAACTCGTTACCGGCCGGAGAGCACTCGACGGCCTCGTAATACCCCCGTGCCGGTGCCGTGAGCTTACCCCGGAAGGGGTGAGGAAAGAGCCGGCCTTGCCCGTTCTGGCCGTATCCCTCACCGACCGCTTCGTCGGGCTGACCGGTGGCGAGTCGGTAATCGAGGTCGGGGCGGGATTGCTCCCACTTCTGCCCGAACCAGGCATCGACCGCCTTCGTGGCATTGAACGCGGCGACCCAAGGGTGGACCTGTTCGCGGTAATACATCCCGGTGTGAAAGATCCCGTCGCGAGTGTCGAAGCAGTACACGCCGTCCGGGTTGCGGCCGCCCATCAGCACGGCGGTGCGATCCTTGAGTGACAGCGAGAAGACGCGAGCCTTGCCGTGGGTGACGGCCTTGAGACGATCCCCGACGGTCTCGGCGAGTAACCGTTCGGGGGCGAAGCCGGCATCGGTGCCGCGACCGACCGGACCGGCGACGGCCGGTAACGGCGGCACCCGCCCGTAAGGTCGGTTCAGGGGCTGACAGCAATAGACCCGCTCCCCGACACGACGGTCCCACCACTCGTTCTCGACGATCCCGGTCACAGACGGCGGCGCGCCTGTCACCACGGAGGCGTGGCCCGGCCCGGTCGAGGTGCAGGCGTAAGGGACATGGACCTGGGTGAACCAGGTGCCCTGCTTCTTAACCCGCTCGAAACCGCCGGGGCCGAAATACTCGGCCCAGCGTTCGAGGTAGTCGGCCCGCAACTGGTCGAACACGACCAGTACCGCGAGCTTGCCGCGTGGCCGACCGGTCAGCGAGTCCACGCCTTTACCAGTGACGGGGTCGGTCCTCGGCTCGCCACCGCTGGCAGCGGCATCCGGGGCGGGCGGCCGCCGTGCGTAGTGTGCATACGTCAGGATGCCCGCCGTCAGGAACAATGTCCCGGCCAGGAGCGCGTAAGCAAGACGGGCGGAGGTCATGGCACACTTCCGGTCGGCCAAGGGAGGGATGCGGTACCCGGTTCGTACCCACGCGATTCAACCGCCGTCGTCCTCACGCTTCAGCGGCCGTCGTCCTCGAGGATTTCCCATTTCTCTCCGTAGAAGCCGGCCCGAACCACCTTACCGGGGTAACGTGAGTTGGGCGGGGTCGTGCAGTCGAGGATCGCGTAATCCGGCAGCTTCGGGACCTGCCGGGCATTGTTCAAGTAATCGTACTCCCGGAACGTGAAGCCGCTGTTGAGCACCACGTACCTTTGCGGGTTGAGCGGGTTGGGATAGATCGTCACCAGCACATGGCTGTCGGCACGATAACGACCGTCACCGATCACGATCGCCTTCTCGTCCCAACTGATCGGGAGCTTGTCGTTGATCCTCGACAGCACGACGTTACTCCTCGGATCTCCCCACAGTACGAGGTTGCTGTTCTTGATGTCGTCGTCGCTGACCTCGGTGTCTTTCTTGACGGGGGCGTCGCCGCGGAACTGCTTCCGCCAGTGATCGATCGCGTGCTGCATCTCGCGGCGGACCCATTTGTCCGTGGCCTCGTGGTACGGCTGACCGGTGGGTGCGACCATGACGAACGAGTCCAGGAAGGCGTCGTCGATCGGGCCTTGAAGCCCGGGGGACTTACGCAGCGTGTTCACCTCCAGGCTGGGCACCTGCTCCCAGCCCTTCGTGCCGAGGCGGAAGTGGGCGTGCAGGAACTTGCCGTCGCCGGGGGCCACGCTCAGCCGGTCGCCGTCGATCTCGACCTGGAGCGGGGCGGTCCACTGACCGGGGCCGAGCCGGATCGTCAGGGCCGTCACGTTCACGGTCTTCAGGGTCGCCTTACGGTCCTTGTCGCCGTCCTTACCACTCAGGCTCGCTTCGAGGCGGGCCTGTTCCCAGTGCCGGCCCAAGCCCTCGACGGTTACCCAGCCACACCGGTTGTACCGCAGTGTGTAGGTCACGAACTTGATCTCGCTCGGCTCACGGGGCCTTCCCTTCTCGACGATGGCGTCGATTCGCTTGTTGATCTCGGCTTTGGCGTTCGCCTCGTAGCTGTGACCGGTCTTGGGGCCGATGATGTGAACCAGTTCCAGCCCGACCTTCTCCATCTCGCGGGCCATCACGGCGGCGGCCTGCTTCTGCGGGTCGATCTCGCCGCTGTAGGCGACCGTCGGCAGGTTGAAGAGGTTCAGGGCGTAGTCGCTGGCATTGTAAAGGTGCCACAACTTCTGCTCGTACCAGGTCGGTTTCACGTCCTCTTTCTGGAACACCTTGAGGAACTCGGGCGTCTCGCTGAAGCCTGCACCGGGGGCAGCGGCGGCCCAGATCGTGGGGTAATGCACGGCGAACTGCCAGCACGCCGCCCCGCCCATGCTGAAGCCCCGGGCCACGAGCCGGTCCTCGTCGATGCGATAGTGTTTGCGGGCGTGTTCCAGGCACTCGAACGTATCGACCTCGCCGGCAAATTTGTTCGCGTTGCAGTACCGACCATACGGGTGCAGGATGAAGGCCCCGGGGGCCGGGATGATGCCGCCGGCGACGGGAGCGTTGGCCATGAAGTTCGCTTCGCTGAGAAGCTCGTTGCGGCCGTGCCACCAGAAATCGAGGCGGTGTTTGCCGTCGCCCGCGAAGTCGTAGTTTGAGGGAACGATCAACCAGTACGGCTGCACGCTGCCGTCGATCTTCGAGCGGTAGCCTCGTAGCACCGCGCCAGTCTGGGTCGTCCACGGGGTCTTGCCGTCCTTAAGGGCTTTCGCCCGTTCCAGCCCGGCGGCCAGCACCTTGCGCACGTTCGCGGCCGGGGGCGGTCCCTTCCCATCCTTGCCTGCTTTGCCGTCGTACACCTCGTCGTATACCAGGGCCCAGCGCACGGCCTTCTCGTAAATCAGCACGTCCGGCAGCAGTTCGTGTTTGCCGACCTGTGCGATGACCTGCTGGAGTTCCGACAAGCCCTTAAGAATCGCGTACTTCGTCTCCGTGAGCAGCGCGGTTCCCTTGGGCGGGATCGGCCGGACCTTCTCGGCGATGTTGTCGGCCGGGCCGTCCGCCGGGGCCGACGACGCGACCAGGGTCACAATCAGGGCGATCAGGGTCAGAGTTGGCCCGGTTGCGGTTGTCGAACGGGAGCGGCGTGGGAGCATCGGTGATCCTCTTGCGGCGGCTTGACGGGTCAGCGGCAGTCCGGCGGTAGTCCTGCGGCAGTTTAGACGAAATCGTCCCCGGATGCGAGCCGGCGGTATCCAAAGTCCGGCCCGCCGGGTCGACGCGGCCGGTGCCTCAGCCGACCAATGGCGGCCTTCTCCCGCGAGTGCCGTTCTGATAAATCCTAAGGGTAAGTTGATTCCGTGCGGGTCGTCGAATCCGGTGCCCGCCAAGGCGGAGGCTGCTAATGGCGTCTACGAAAATGATCGATGTCCGGCGGGGCATGGTCCTGAACATGGGCGGTACACTCTACTACTGCCTCGACCGCAACCTGAACACGCCGGGGAACTGGCGGGCGATCCTCTATCTGAAGCTCAAGAACCTCTCGACGGGGGCCATCACCGACGAACGGGTCCACCCGGACGACAAGGTCGATGTCGTGTTCCTGGAAACCAAGGACTATGTGTACTCCTACAAGGACGGCGACGACTACGTCTTCGTCGATGCGGAGACTTACGAACCGGTGACCCTGAGCGGTTCGATGGTCGGGGACATGATGAAATTCCTGCGCGAGAACGACCCGTGCAAGATCACCTTTTATGACGGCAAGGCGTTGTCGTTGGAGTTACCCCAGACGGTGACCCTCAAGGTGGTCGAGACGGAGCCGACCATCAAGGGGGCGACCGCCGCCGCCCAATCGAAGCCGGCCAAACTCGAGACCGGACTGGTGGTGCAAGTGCCGTCCTTTATTACCGAAGGTGAAATGGTCGTCATCCAGACCGAGGACTGCAAGTACCTGCGTCGGGCCAAGGAAGGCAAGTGACCCGCCCGGTCGTTCGTAGCCGCGACCTGATCCCCGTAAGTACCCGGTTGGCACCCACAACCGCCCCCTTGCCCGCAGCGATCCGATCGGACCACCGCTCGGGCCTGACAGCATCTGCGGCGGCAGGTCCGGGCCGCATCCGAGCAGACGACCACTCATCGGGACCGGCGGGTTGTAACCCGCCCCAGAGCCACCCTGTTTCTACTCACCACAGTGCTAACCTGAGTGCTAAACTGAATGACGGGAGGCCGGGCAGCCGAGCCGTGCGAAGCAGACCGGGTCGTCCTGCACCCGCAGTGCCACCGCGGCCGCGTAGCCCGGCGTCGCTTCCCAGGAGGCTAACTCCCAACCGCCGCGGCACACCGCCGGGTGCCGGGCCGCCAACACGGCGGCCGGCCGCTCGGGGTGCAACTCCACGTCGAACCCGTCGAGGTTGATGACGCTCAAGCCGACCGCCTTGATGACAGCTTCCTTGCAGGTCCAAGCCCGGAAGAACCCCAGCGGACGCAGGGCCGCTGGCAGACTCAGATAGGTCGCACATTCCGCCGGCGAAAAGAACCGCCGCACCAGGCCCTCCGGGTCAGCCAAAGCACGAACCCGCTCGGCATCGACCCCGACCGGCTCCCGGGCCAGCGCGATCAGGCCGTAGCCCTCGGCGTGGGTCACGCTGAAGTGCAAACCGGCCGACTCGTCGATCAGCACCGGCTTCCCCGCCCCGGTGTAGCCGATCGGCACGGCCCGCGGGGCCAGCCCGAGCTGCCAACCCAGGATCAGTCGCAACAACCCTCGCCCCGTGACGAACTGGCGGCGGACCCGGTCGACCTTGTACCGGGCCGCGCGGTCCTGTTCGTCCTCCGTCAGATATCCCCCAAGCTCCACCGGGTCGATGGGAGGAGACTCCAGGAACCATTCCCAGAGCCGAACCTCCCTCGGCGCGAGTTCGACACGGCCCGGCGCGAGCGTCACGGGGCAGACACGAAGCCCGGTCATCGCGAACTCCTGTTGCGTTGGCCCCGCATGTTAGCTATCCGCAGGTGTCATGAATACCGTACTGTGCATTCTCGCCGCCGGACTGGGGAATCCGCCAGCGGCCCCTCTTTACTGCCCGGCCCCGGTCGCGGCCAAGGGCGAAGTGAAGGCCGGTCCCGCCCTCGTGCATACCTTCCACCTGACCCACAGCGGCGGCCCCGGCCTCCTGACGATCACCCGCGTCGAGGCCGGCTGCGGCTGCCTGCGACGGGTCCTGCCGTGCGAGGTACTCCGGCCGGGGGAGTCGACCACGCTGACGATCGAAGTGAACACCCTCACCCAGCCTGACGGCCCGAACCGTTGGCCGATCGCCGTGTCATACCGCCATGAACCGCCCGCGGCCCCTCCTAGCACGGGCGAGATCATCCTGGCCATCAGCGCCAGCCTGTCCCGCGACGTGACGGTGTCCCCGCCCCAGGTCGGCTTCTCCAGCACCGGCGCGGCCTCACAGGTCTTGACCGTCAAGGACTCGCGGAGCCGACCCCTCACGGTGCTGAGGGCGACGAGTTCCAGCCCGCACCTCGCTGTCGAGATCGGCCGTCATGAGCCGGGTCAGCCACAAGCGGTCACTGTCAAGCTCTCGGCGGACATGCCGCCGGGCCACCGCGACGAGTACGTGGTCCTGCTCACCGATGACCCGGATTACCCCGAATTCCGTGTGCCCGTCCGGGTGCTCAAGCGACCCGCCGGGGGCGTTACCGCCTCCCCCGATGCCCTCGCCCTGCGGTTGGCCCCCGGACAGGCCGAGGCTTCCGCCCTGATCCAACTCCGGGCCAATGACGGAAAGCCGATCGCTCTCGCCAGCGCCGAGAGCGATCTCCCCGGCGTGACCGTGAAGTATTCGACCGGCTCGGGACCGGTCGCCGTGGTGCGCGTGACCGTGACCGAGGCCGCCGCGAGCCAACCCGGCAACTGCACGGTCCGCATCCAACTGGCCGAGCCGGCCGGGCAGCAGGTCCTCGTTCCGGTACTCTGGACGGGAGGGAAAAAGGATCGTTAACGGCGGATGTGCGGTAGAATGTGTTCGGCCCGTTCATCCTCTCCCGGGGAGGACCCGACGTTGGAAGGACCGTCTGCCGACCGCGAGTCCCGGCTCTCACGGGCCGCGGCCCACAGGTTGAGCCTGTACTTGCGCTGCGTGTCGAATTGGCCCGCGAACGGAGGCAAAGTCTCCAGCGGGCGGATCGCCGCCGCCGTGGGTGTGACCGACGCCCAAGTCCGTCGCGACCTGGCCGCCCTCGGCCACCTCGGACAACGGGGGATCGGCTACGAGGCACGCGAACTCACCGCCGCCATCCGCTCGGCACTCGGCATCAACCGCACCTGGCGCGCCGTACTCGTCGGGGTGGGGAACCTGGCCCGTGCCCTGCTCCGCTACCAGGGCTTCCGCGCCCAAGGCTTCACCATCGTCGGACTCTTCGACTCCGATCCGTCCAAGCTCGGACAACTCGTCGGCGACCTGAAGATCGAGCCTGTCTCCGCCCTGGCGGAGCGGGTCAGCGTGCTCGGGGCGGAACTCGCGGTGCTCACCGTACCCGGCGACGTGGCCCAGAGCGTCGCCGATGTCCTCACCGCAGCCGGTATTCGGGGCATCCTCAACTTCGCGCCGGCGGTCCTACGTTTGCCACCGGGGGTCCAGCTCGTCACCGTCGATCTGTCGATCCAGCTCGAACAACTCGCCTTCCTCGTGCAGAACGGGGGCAGCCGCATCACCGACGACGACTAACTCACGCAGCCGCCAACGAGGACCCGGTCCGAACGGTCTAGCCAACCCGGGGTAGGACCGTCTCGCGAGCAAACCTCTGGCCCCAGCGAGAAAATGCTCAGGTTCCCGTCGCAGGTGAACTCCTCGGGCCACGGCCGGGGAACTGCGCGAACCCGACCACCGTTCACCACGCACACTAGCAGCGGCCGGTCGAAAGTTACCAGGCAGTCGCCTCGTGTACGGGCTTCGCTCTCCTCGTGTACGGGTTACGGTATCACGGCCCAGACCCGTGATTTCGGCCGCGGCTTCACGATCCCGCGTGTACGACATCCTGACGGGGCCGGATGAGTAGCACGAGGAAGACGGAGATGACGGCCAGGCCGGCCAAAAACCCGAAGATCATGCCCAGTGGCACCTGCCGGTCCCGCAGCACGCCGAAGCCCCAGTCGGCCAGCCCGCCGCAACTGATGCTCACGAAGTTCATGACGCCATAGCCGGAGGCCCGCAGCCGGGGGCTGACGATCTGGGCGAGGATCGGCATGTTATTGCAGTCGAAGAACCCCCAACCCAAGCCGAAGACGATGAGTGAGACGACGGCAGCGGTCAGGGACCCGGCGGTCCCGATACCGAGGATCGCCGCCACGATCAGAGTCATTCCGATGGCACTGGTATAGATCCGACCGCGGACGTTCGTTCGCACCCACCGATCCGCCAGCCAGCCGGCGACGACGGCCCCGAGAATCGCCGCGGTCTGCCAGTACACCGTGGCCGTGACCCCGGCCTTACCCTGGTCGATCGCGAATTGCTTCTTGAGTATCGCCGGCATCCAGTCCCGCACCACCCAGCCGGTCATAGCCGGCAGGGTGAAGTACAACACCAGAAAGAGGTAGGAGACATTACTGATCAGCTCCCGCCCGGCCCTGAGCGGGGATAGCCGCGCTTCGGCACCGTGAGACCGCGCGCGGGTCGGATCTTCGAGGAGGAAGAAGAGTGGCAGGGCATAGAGCATGCCCACGATCCCACAGGTGCTGAAGGCAAACCGCCAGCCGAGGGACGGGTCGGCCGCGACATAGCCCCCGAAGCCGCCCGCGATCACCCCGGCGTAGATCGCCAGTTGATGCAGGCCGACCGCCCGCGAGCGGGTCGGACCGGGGTGATGGTCGGTGATCAGGGCGAGTGCCGCCGGGATGTAGAACGCCTCGCTCAGGCCCATGAGTGACCGCGTCCTGAGCAACTCGTCATACGTCGTCACCTGCCCGGTCCACCACGTCACCCCAGACCAGACGAACAGACTGCCGCAAATCGTCAACCGGCGACTGAACCGGTCCGCGACGTAGCCACCGACCAGGCTGAAGACGGCATAGACCCACTTGAACTGCCCCAGCATGAACCCCCACAGTTCCTCCCGGTTCTCGGCCGCGCCGAGGGTCGGGATGTCGGCCATGACCGACCCCTGCATCGAGGCGAGCATCTGGCGATCCAGGTAGTTCAACATCGCCACCGGCATGAGCAGCACGACGACCAGCCAGGCCTTCCGCGAGCGGGGAGTGGTCGAATCGGACATGGCAGCTGCGACTCCAGAATCGAAACTCGATCGCGTCGGATGAACCCGGCGGCGGCCTGTCTCGGGACTCTCGGAACCCGGCCGGCGCGGCGATGCGCTGACGGGGCAGCGACCTGTCGCGCGGCCACGGGAGCCGGGCTTCTAACTTCCTCACCGCACGAGAGCATACGCGGCCTCTACACGATTGCCAGCCATGCGACCCGGACGGATAATGAGCATTCAAGTCGAGGCACACCCGGCACCTGGGCGGAACCTTGCTATGGCGATCGCGTTCACCTGCCCGCATTGTCTGTTTGCCTATCGTCTGCCCGAGAAGTTCGGTGGTAAGCAAGCGAAGTGCAAGAACCCGGAGTGCCGGAAGATCATCACCATACCGAAGCCGATCACCATCCCGGACGACGCCAGCACCGCCCTGTCGCAGGAAGAAGCCGACGCCGCCGCCCTCGCCGCTTTAGCCGACGAGCCGACCCGGCCAAACGAGACCGCCCCGGAAGAGAAGACGATCCCGGTCAACTGCCCGTACTGCGACCACAAGTGGACCGTGCCCTGGGCGATGGGCGGGAAGAACGTCTTGTGTCCGAACCCCGAATGTCGTCAGAGGGTTCGGGTCAGCGAGCCGAAGGAGGACGGCCCCACCGACTGGCGGCAGATGAAGACCAAGCTGCCGAGCGGGGCCAAGCAGAATTTCGAGAAGCTCGAAGGCGTGCAGGACGCCAGCGACGCGAAAATCGTCTCCGGCGCGGCCCTGCGTGAGGCCGACGCCACCGGCGTCGAGATCGAACCCCGCTCGCTCCAAGAAAAGCTCGTCATCGTCTTGACCGTCGTCGGTCTGGTCGGGGGGTTGGCACTCGGCATCGGGGCACTACTGAACCGCCGGACGACCGAGCGGGACGATCAGCTCATGACCGAGGCCCTGACCCGGTTCGAGACGCTCGCCGGGGAGATGAACCCGGCCGACGCGGCGCTGGCCTCCGCCGTCCTCAAGCTCGCCGCCGCCGAACACGCCTTGCGACACAACGACTTCAAGAAGACTAAGGAGGCCCACAGCTTGTTGGGCCGGGCTTCGGACGAGGTCCGCCGACAGCCCCCCGCCCCGGGGCGCTACGCCGTCGCCGTCGAGGTCGCCTTCAGCACGCTGGTCTTCGCCGGCAGCGACGAGGAGGTGAAGGATCAGCTCCGCTTCCGCTGGCTACCCGACGTGGAGTCCTCACGCCCGCTGCGCATCAACGAGAAGACCCCGACCATCTTCGAGGAACTGGGGCGGGCCTTGTCCCTGCTCGCCGGTGCCGACCCGGAATTCCGCTACGCGGTGGCCCGCCGGTTCACCCGCGAACTCGCCCGGCGAGGTCAGGCCGAGTTGGCGGCCAACGTCATCCCCCTGACGTTGTTCCTGGACCCCGAGCGGGACGAGGCACGGGCCGTCGTGGCGCTCGAGATTTACAAGATCGACAAGTCCTCGCCGTTCCCCCGCCAGACCGCCGAGGAACTCAAGTTGCAAAAGTCGATCACGTCGATTTCGGCCCAGACGCTCTTCTCGGTGTTGGGTATCACCAAGCCGGTTTTGCACGTGCCACCGCCGCCGGGGACCGGACCGCTCTCGTCGGATGCCTCACTCCTGGCCTACACGGGCCTGCACCTTCTTGAAGGCAGACCCGAGGACGCATTGCAACTGGCCAAACGTGGGGCCCGACCGGACGTTCAACTCAAGCTGCTGGCCCTGTGCGCGGAGTGGTCCACGGACGCCGGCCCGGCCCTCGACGCGGCCCGGGCTGTGGTCGAGGCCAACCGGGGGAAGCGAGACGTGACGATGAACCCGGCCCACGTCATGCGGCTGTCCCAGGCCGCCGCCGCGACCGGACGGATCGACCAGGCCCTGTCCTTAGCCGACTCTCTTGCCGACGACGCCTTGAAAGCCTGGACGAGGGCATCGGCGGTGCGGGAGTGGACGGCGGCCAACCCTGGGGCCGCGGCCGAAGAAGCCTGGGCCGAAGCCCCGGACGACCCGAAACGCTTCAAGCCCGGTCACGCCCTCGGTCGGCTGCTGATCGCCCGGCAGAACACGCGGCTGACTCACGACCGTAACGGAGAGCGGAAGAAGACCGATCTTTGGCCGACCCTCGCCCAGCCGTTCGGTCTGGCCGGGATCGCCCTCGGCCTTCAGGACCGCTGACACGGACTCGCCCCGAGCTGCCCCCGGTGCCGCACTCGCCACGGCCCGGAGGCCCTTCGGGACTCGACCTGACACGGACTCGCCCCGAGCTGCCCCCGGTGCCGCACCCCCCCGGTGCCGCTTGCGTCTTCCTGTTCCTGGGACCTTTCAGGGCCTGGCCCCATGCACGGTCCCCTGCTCCGCTGGGAACTCCTCCGGCTCGCCCGGACCGGCTACGTCAGCCGTGTCCGTGTCCTCGTCCTCTTCGCCCTGCTTTTGGGTCTTGTCGGCTTCGTGGTCGTCCGAGGCGGCCGGGAAAGCCCGGGCGATCCCTTTCGCCATCTGAGTCCGACGGCTGACCCCGCCCCGCCCCGGTACACGACATCACTGGTGACCGAACTCGCCTTGACGCTTTTCGCCGTGCAGTCACTCCTGCTGACGTGTCTGACCCCGGCCTCGGTCGTTGTGGCAGTTCTGAACGAAAAGGAGAGTGGTAACTGGGAATTGCTCCTCACGACGGAGTTGACCGCCGCCCAGATCGTCTACACGAAAGCGATGGCCCACGGGGGCAGTGTCCTGGCCGGAGTGACGGCGGGTGTACCCCTGTTCGTGGTCCTGGTCCTCGGCTGGGGACTCCCGGTCGGGATCGTCGCCATCGGCTATGGTCTAACTCTGTGTTCGCTCCTGAGTGCGGTTGCCCTGGGTGTCGTGGCGGCGTGCCTGTCGCTCGGCCGCCCCGCTCCGAAGCGGTACGGCTACCGGCTGGCCGTGCCGACGACGCTCGCGGGCCTGACGGTCGGCTTCCTGGTTCCGCTGCTGGTCTTGGCCGGTGTGGACTGGGACCTCAGCCGTGCCGAGCCGCGAGTCTTCGGGTGTCTGGCCGGGCAGTTCTTGTTCGCGGTAGTCGTGTTGAAATCGGCCGGGTGGCGGTTGAAATCACGCGGCGAGACCTTCTCGGCACCGGAGCCGACCTGTTACCCCGAACCCCCCCGCGGCCGCCCCCTGCTTTCGCCGGGGCTGACACCGGACCGCCAGCGGGCGGGGACGACCCCACCCGTCGATGAGTATGATCCGATCGGGTGGAAGGAACAACACTTCGGTCCCGGGGACCGCCGCGGGATGAGGCCCGGCTGGGCCGCGGTGCTGCGGCTGACGGTCGCGACGCTCGCCACGGTGTCGGCACTTTTCGGGCTGTGGCAACTTTTGAACCGGGCGGTGCGGGCACTCGACCCCACCGAGTTGGAAAAATTACTCGACGAGCGAGCGGCATGGCCTATGGGGCTCGGGACGCCGTTGATCGTGGCCGGTCTGCTCGCTGCCACGCTTTACCTGGTTCCGCTCGCGACGGGGCTGGCCGAGTCGGTCGCGGGAGAACGGAGGGGCGCGACGCTCGATTTGCTGCTCACGACCCCGCTCGACCGTCGGGGCTTGATACTCTCGAAGGTGCGGGCCCACGTCGAGAAGGGTTTGGGCTACGCCGCCGGGGCCGTCGCCGGTCTGGCCGGCGGCTTCGGGGCAGATTACGGCCTAGGGACGGCGATGGCGGCCGTCGTCGCCTTCCTTGGAGGTGTCGTCTGTCTGGCCGGGACCGGGGCGTGGCTGTCGGTGCGGTGTGACCAACCCGGCTCCGCCTTTCGCCGCTTGCTGCCGGTGCTACTCTCCGTCGGCGGGGTTCAGCTCGGCTGTTGGCTCGTCTGCCGGAAGGAGCCGACACTATCGACCGAAGTCCTGGCCGGGGCGGCCATCGGGTTTCTCCTCGTGGGTGTGCTGCTCGGTTGGCGGGCCGGCACGGAACTCGACCGCCGGGGGTGAAACCTGGCAGTCGAGTCCTCAGTCGAGTCGGTAGCGGCTGGCGGGGTCGTCTTCGTGGCGGATCTCGTCCACGGGGCCTTGCCTGAGCCACCCGCCGTAAAGCCGGTTGGCGGCATTGAACACCAGCCCGTCCTGGTCACCGACATTCTTGTACGCATGAACGACGCCGGCCGGCACGATCACTGCATACGGAGCAACGTCGCCGACATCTCGTACTTCCTTCGCCCCCCGGGTGGGGGAATCCTTGCGGTCATCCCAGAGGTAGACTCGGAAAGTCGACGGTCCGGTGAAGCAGAAGTAGTCGGCCTGGTCGATGTGCTCGTGTGGGCCGCGGGCGACGCCGGGCCGGGTGAGCGAGACGTAGGCCATCACCGGGTGGTACTTCGGGTCGATCAGGTCCTGGCGGAAGAGTTCGACCAGCCATCCCCGGGCGTCGTGGTGGAACCTTAGGGGGATCCAGACGACGTCATGGATCGGCCCGCGTTCGACAAACCGGGGCAGGGGAACGTTCATTTGGGTTGACCTCAGGATGTGGTTTCCGGCTCGCCGAACAGGGTGGGGCCGGACACGGGCGGTTTGAGCCGGTGACGACGTCGGGGCGGGCCGTCCGGCGGTACCATCGTGTTGCCGGGTGGGAGCGGACGCGAGGTGATCGGCAACTCGTGGCGGCTTTCCAGGGTGGCTAAGACCTCGTTGGCCCGCTTGAGTACGGCATCGGGAAGGCCGGCGAGCCGGGCCACGTGGATGCCGTAACTCTTGTTGGCCGCCCCCGGACCGATCTTGTGCAGGAAGATCACCTGGTTCGCGTCTTCCTGGACCTGCACGTTGTAGTTCCGCAGGTGGGGCAGGCTTTCCGAGAGGTGGGCGAGCTCGTGATAGTGGGTCGCGAACAGCGAGCGACAGCCGACGCTGTCGTGCAGGAACTCGGTGATCGCCCAGGCCAGGGAGACGCCGTCGTAGGTGCTCGTGCCGCGGCCGATCTCGTCGAGTATGACCAGGCTCCGCGGCGTGGCGTTGTTGAGGATGTTGGCGGCCTCGGTCATCTCGACCATGAAGGTACTCTGGCCGCGACTCAGTTCGTCACTGGCCCCGACGCGGGTGAAGATGCGATCGGTGATGCCCACGGTGGCGGACTTCGCCGGCACGAAACTGCCGATGTGTGCCATGAGCGTGATCAGGGCCACCTGGCGAATGAAGGTGCTTTTGCCGCTCATGTTCGGGCCGGTGATGAGCCAGAAAGTCCCTGACCCGGGACCGAGCGACACGTCGTTGGGGACGAAGGTACCGGGCGGCAGGGTCTGGTCAAGGACGGGGTGGCGGCCGTCACGGATGTCAAGGACCGGTTGCTCACTGATCACCGGACGGACGTAGTTCCGGGCCGCGGCCAACTCCGCCAATGCGGCCAGCAGATCGACAGCGGCCAGCACCTCGGCCGTGTTCAAGAGCCGTGACGTCTGCTCGGCCACGCGGTCCCGCACGGCCTGGAACAACTGCACCTCCAGGGCCTTGCTCTTCTCGTCGGCGCTCAGGACTTTTTCCTCGTACTCCTTGAGTGCGGGGGTGATGTAACGCTCGGCATTCTTGAGCGTGCCCTTGCGGACGTAGTCGGCGGGGACCTTCGAGGCGTTGGCGTGCGTCACCTCGATGTAGTAGCCGTGGACCTGGTTATATGCGACCTTGAGGCTGGCGATCCCGGTGCGGGTGATCTCCTGGGCCTGGTAGCGAGCGATCCAATTCTTGCCTTCCGCGCAAAGGTCACGCAGTTCGTCGAGTTCGGCACTATAGCCGGGTCGAATGACCCCGCCGTCACGGGCGACGTAAGGCGGGTCGTCGGTCAGTGACCGGTCGAGCAACTCGCGTAGGTCGGTGCAGGGATCGAAGCGGGCCTCCAGGTCCCGCAGCAGTGCCGACCGTGGGCCGGCGAGTCTGGCCTTCAGCTCGGGGAGCTTGCGCAGGGTCCGGGCAATGGCGGCGAGGTCCTTCGGGCTTGCACGCGCCGTCGAGACCCGCGTCGTAAGCCGTTGTATGTCGGAACACGAGGCGAGGAGTTCTCGCACCTCGTGTCGGAGCTTGTGTTGCTGCAAGAGCTCCTCGACCGCGTCGAGTCGGGCGTTGATCGCCAGCGGATCGGTGAGCGGCGCGAGGACGCTGTCGTGCAGGAGTCGGGCCCCCATCGGGGTGACGGCGCGATCGAGAACGAAGAGGAGTGACCCTTCCCGCTGGTTGTCCCGGAGCGTGCGGGTCAGTTCGAGGCTACGACGGGTCACATCGTCGAGCGTGAGGACGGTCTCGGGGCGGTACGGCCGCAGGCGGCGGAGGTGGGCCAGGCTGGCTTTGAGCGTCTCCTGCAGGTAGATGATGACGGCTCCGGCGGCGACGACACACGACTGGGTGTCGTCGAAACCGAACCCGGCCGTCGTGCCGACCTGGAAGTGCGCCTTGAGGGCGGTCAAGGCGGTGGTCGGGTCGAAGGTCCAGTCGGGGCGGGCGGTACGGCTCGGGGTGAGGTGTGAGCCGGCCACCTCGGTCACGACGGCCGCGGACGACTCTGAAAACAGACACTCGGCGGCGTTGAGCCGGGCCAACTCGTCCGCCACCCGCGAGGCCGGGAAGTCGCTGGCCTGGAAGTCACCGGTGCTCAGATCGACCCAGGCGAGGCCGAAGCGATTCCCCTTGCCGTGAACGACGGCGACGAGGTGGTTCGGGGACCGCGGGTCGAGCAGCCCGTCGTCGGTGACGGTGCCGGGGGTGACGATGCGGTTCACCTCCCGGCGGATGATCTTCTTGCGGGGGTCCGGCTCCTCCATTTGCTCACAGACGGCGACCCGGTGCCCGGCCCGCAGGAACAGCCCGAGGTAGTGCTCGAGCTTGACGGCCGGGACGCCGGCCATGGGGATGACACCGTCTCGTTTGGTCAGGGTCAGCCCGAGGACCCGGTGGGCCAAGACGGCATCGTCCTCGAAGAGTTCGTAGAACTCGCCGTTCCGAAAGAGAACGATCATGCCGGGGTGCGCGGCTTTGGCATCGTAATACTGCTGCATCATGCGGGTCATGACACACCCGGTCCGATCACCGCGGAATTCAATCGGGACATCGCGAAGGACGAACAGAACTGTATCGGTCAGGACGGGTTCTGGGAATGAAGGAAGTTGCCGGCCCACACAAGTCAACCGGCCGACGAACGCGAAAGAACAAAGGACCAGAACCTGCGGCAAACATGTCGTTTTCGGGGCTCGAAAACGCCTCGATCCCGGCTGATCGACCGGAGCCACCGTCTGTCGGCCTGAAACCTTCGCCGGGGCCGTGAAGTAAGACCTTCTGGTACCCTCGTGTGGCTTCCAGACGGTTCTCCCGAAAGCACGAGAGTCCGCGGGACGCCCGGCCATGTGCATGTGGTGGCGCAACGTCTTCTTCATCGCGGTGGTGGTGGCCGCCGGAGCCGGTATTCGTGCGAGTCTGACCCCGCAAGCGACCCAGACACGCAGAATCGACCTCAGCCCCGCCCCCGTCGCCGACGACTGGCACGCCACCGTGCGGGCCGTCGATGCTGCCTTCCGCCGCCTCTGGGACGAGAACGGCCTCTCGCCCGCCTTGCCCGCCCCCGACCTCACCATCGCCCGCCGGCTCTCGCTCGCCCTGACGGGCACGATCCCCTCACTGGAGGAAATTCGTCAGTTCGAAGCGGCCCCCCGCGAGTCACGTCTCGAGGGCTGGACCGAACACCTGCTTCGGGACCGCCGTCATGCCGAGTACTTCGCGGAGCGCCTCGCCCGGGTCACCGTCGGGACCGAGGACGGCCCGCTGCTGGTATACCGGAAGCGGCGGTTCAAGGCGTGGTTGGCCGACGAACTCCACCGCAACACCTCCTACGGCGAAATCGTTCGACGCATGATCGCCGAGCGGGGGCTGAACACCGACCGCCCGGCCGTGAACTTCGTCGCGGCGACTTACGACGACGACCGCGGCGGACCGGACGCCGAGAAACTCGCCACCCGTCTGGCCCGTGCGTTCCTCGGGCTGCGACTCGACTGCGCCCAGTGTCACGACTATTACGACCACGCCAACCCCCACTTCGATGCCGCCGGCAACGAGGTCCCGGCCTGGGAGCAGACACAGTTCCAGGCCCTCGCCGCGTTCTTCGGCCAGACCCGGCAGGTGCTCACGACCGTCCTCGACGGCGAAGGGGTCTACCGCTACGAGGACCGCGTGAACGGCGGCACCCACGAGATCGACCCGGCCGTGCCGTTTCTGCCCGAACTCCTCCCGGAGCTGGGCACCCGGCGGGAGCGGCTGGCGGCGTGGGTCACCCACCGTCAGAACAAGTACTTCGCGCGAGCCACGGTGAACCGCATCTGGGCGATGATGTTCGGCCGTCCGCTTCTCAAGCGGCTCGAGGCGACCACACGGGAGGAGCCGACCCCACCGCCCTTGGACATCTTGGCGAGTGACTTCGCCGACCACGGGTATGACCTTCGCCGACTCATCCGCATCATCGCCGCCACGGAGGTATTTCGACTCGATAGTGCCACGCCCGAGCCGGGGGCGGAGGCCCACGAGGAGCTGTTCGCCGTCTTCCCCCTCACGCGGCTGCGTCCGGAACAAGTGATCGGGGCCGTCATCCAGGCCGCCAGTGTGCGGACCATCGACCACCGCTCGAACGTTCTGGTCCGCGCGGTCCGCTTCTTTCAGGAACGCGACTTCGTCCAGCGTTACGGGGACGCCGACGATGACGACTTCGCACGCGACACCGTCACGATCCCCCAGCAACTGCTGATGATGAATGGCGAGTTGGTCGACTCCCGCGCCCGCGAGGAACTTCTCAACGCCTGTACGCAGATCGCCCTCTTCGCCCCGGACGACCGGGCCGCGGTCGAGGCCGTCTACCTCAGCGTCCTCACACGCCGTCCGACCCCCCCGGAGGCCGATCACTTCCTGGCCAAGCTCTCGGGCACCACCGGTGCGGACCGCAACCGGGTCCTCGCGGACCTGTTCTGGGTGTTGTTCAACTCGTTGGAGATGGCCCACAACCACTGAAGTGCGGTCGGTTCATCCCAACGGCCCGAGTCGGTTCATCCCAACGGCCCCAGGACGCCTTCACGCAAGCGCTCGACGGCTTCGACCGCCACGAGCCCGGCTTCGATTTCCTGACCGTCGGCCAACTCCTGAAGGTCGGGCCATAACCAACTGATCTGTTCGTCGGCGACGCGATCGATCGTCGCGAGTCGCACGGCGGCCTCTTCGGTCTTCAGCCCAGCCTGCAACTCGGCCAGGGCCGCCCGATCCCCGAGCCGAGCGAGGGCCGCCACCGCCGCATGGCGGGTCGGCTCGTCGGGGTCGGTCCGGGCGATACGCAAGGCCCGCAACACGGCAGGGGGGTCGTAAGGCGGCCACCAGCCCAACGACCCGAGGGCGACGAGGCGTAGTTTCCGGTCCGTCGTAGCGACATCGACCAACAGCGACTCGGCGTTACGACTGGGGTGCCCGCGAAGGGCCGCCAGTAACGGGACTGCGGCCGAGCGATCCCGGCGGGACGAGAGCCAGCGAGCCGCTTGCCCGACCAACTGAGGCCCGACACGCGGGGATTTAGACCAGGTGAGGCAGGCGACGGCCTGGGGCCACCAGGCGGCCCGTCGGTCGGGCAGTTGCGAAAACAGGGACGCGACCTCGGCCCGCAGTTCGAGCAAGCACCGGAGGAGTGCGACCCGTATCTCGGCGGGGGCATGGGGGAACCGCCGGAGCAGGCGAGGGGCCGCCTCAGCGAGCCAGGTGGCCCGACGACGGGCCGACCGCAGGAGCCGTAGACCACAGCGTTCCGCGACGGACCGGTCTTCTCCCCGGAGGTGCTTGGCCCAGCCGGCGACCCGACGGAAGAGCCGCTCGGCTTCCAGAAGCGCGACCGTCAGGTCGGGGTCGGCAGTGGTCGGAGCGGTCTCGCTGAGAGTGGCCAGAAGATCGCCGAGGCCGACCCGTAGGGCCGTGGCGGGGTCGAGCAGCCGCTCGCGACAGCCGCGGGCCACCGTAGCG
>Ga0308417_1000497_pt1 | contig 28640 bp, 24 predicted proteins | sample HotsprSampleOS65_FD_203528 | JGI IMG/M metagenome (GOLD analysis project Ga0308417, IMG submission 203528) | Hot spring phototrophic mat microbial communities from Octopus Spring, Yellowstone National Park, Wyoming, United States - 20090730_OS65 ...
TCGCGCACGATGATCATGTCGGTGCCGCGCACGCGGTCGTTCTTCAGCGGCGAGGAGTCGAGCAGCGGCTCGAAGGCGCGCACCGGACGCAGGTTGGCGAACACGCCGAGCAGTTTGCGGATGCCCAGCAGTCCGCGCTCCGGCCGCTGCGCCGGCGGCGCATTGTCGAACTCGGGCAAGCCGACGGCGCCGAGCAGCGTGGCATCGGCTTCCGCAGCCAGCCGCGCCGTCTCTTCCGGAAAAGGGTTGCCCGTCTTGTGGATCGCCACGCCGCCGAGCAACCCCTCGGCCAGCGACAGCTCATGGCCATGCCTGGCGGCGACTCGTTCGAGCACGCGCACGGCCTCGCGCGTGACTTCCGTCCCGATGCCGTCGCCGGGCAGGACAAGGATATTCAGCTTCATAGATCGGTATTCCGCCTTCGGCGCAAATCGAGAGTGTAGCGCGGCGCGCCGGGGCCGCGCATCTCAGTCGGCGGCCACGCGGTCGGCCCGCACCTGCTCGCCGGCTTTCAGCGTGTGGATCAGCGCCAGAATCTCCTGGTCGGTGACGCCCTTCTTCCGGTCGGCGATCTCGATGAAGCCGTGGTAAACGGCTTCGAGTTCATCCTTGCTGAGCGAATAGCCCAGGTGCTCGCACTTGGCGCGCAGGGCGTGACGGCCCGAGTGCTTGCCCAGCACCAGGCGGCCTTCCGGAATGCCCACCGTTTTCGGATCGATGATTTCGTAGGTGGACTTCTCCTTCAGGTAGCCGTCCTGATGGATGCCGGCCTCGTGGGCGAAGGCGTTGGAGCCGACAATCGCCTTGTTGGGCTGCGGCCCGAAGGTGATCAGCGAAGAAAGCAACTGGCTGGCCGGGAAGATGTGCTCGGTGACGATGTTGGTGTGGTAGGGGAAGCGGTCGGCCCGCGTCTTCATCGTCATCACGATCTCTTCCAGCGCGCAGTTGCCGGCCCGCTCGCCGATGCCGTTGATGGTGCACTCCACCTGCCGCGCGCCGGCCCGCACGGCGGCCAGCGAATTGGCCGTTGCCAGCCCCAGGTCATTGTGGCAGTGGACGCTGATGATGGCGCGGCCATTGACGGCCCGCACCATTCTTCCGATCAGCTCGGCGTGCTCCTCGGGAACCGAGTAACCCACCGTGTCAGGCAGATTCACGGTCTTCGCCCCCGCCGCCACCACGGCCAGCGTCACCTGCTCCAGATAATCGGGATCCGTGCGGGTCGCGTCTTCCGCGGAAAACTCCACGTCGTCGGTGAACTGCCGCGCCAGCTCCACCGCCGCGCACGCCTCCTCCAGCACCTGCTGGCGCGACTTGCGCAGCTTGTACTTCAGATGAATGTCGCTGGTGGCGATGAACGTGTGGATCCGGCTCAGCTTGGCCGGCTCCAGCGCGCTGGCGGCGCGCTCCACGTCCAGCCGGCACGCCCGCGCCAGAGCAGCCACGCGCACCCACGGCAGCTCCGAGCTGATCAGCCGCACCGCCTGGTAATCGCCCTCGCTGGCTATGGGGAACCCGGCTTCCAGGATGTCCACCCCAAGCTCGGCCAGCTTCTGCGCCATGCGAAGCTTCTCCGGCACCGTCATGGAACAGCCGGGCGATTGCTCCCCGTCCCTCAGCGTAGTGTCGAAGATAAAGACACGGTCTCGCTCGCGTACATCCACATCCATACTCCGGTTCGAACTCCTTGGTCTTGGCGATCCGGGCTGCGGTCGGCCGGTTGGCCGGGGGCAGCGCTTCCTTTCATTCTGAGGCAAGTCGCCTCATAGATCAAATTTATAATGACAGACCCTTGAATAATCCCGCCATATGTGATAAACGAACCTTATACGCGTTTGGAGGAAGGAGGACTCCCCGTTGGAGCTCTATCTGTTAAAGGTTTTCTACACCGTTGCCACCGAAGGAAGCTTCTCCCGGGCGGCGGAGAAGCTGATGCGCACGCAACCCGCCGTGTCGCTCTCGTTGCAGAAGCTGGAATCCGAACTCGGCGAGAAGCTGGTGGATCGAGCCGGGCGCGACCTGATTCTGACCGACGCCGGCAAGATCGTGCTCGACTATTGCCGCCGTTTCCAGAACCTGGAAGCGGACATGATGAACGCGCTCGCCGAGTTGCGCGACCACGCCGCGGGCAGGCTCTCGATCGGCGCCAATGAGTCCACGGCGCTGTACCTGCTGAAGCACATCGAAGCGTACCGCCGGATCTACCCCAAGGTGAAGGTGCAGGTGCGGCGCTGCCTGTCCAGCCGCATTCCGGCGCAACTGCTGGACGGCGATCTCGAGATGGGGGTCATCAGCTACGACCCCGAGGACGAGCGGCTGGAGACGCGCGTCATCTACATCGACCACCTCGCCTTCGTTGTAGGTCCCGACCACCGCTTTGCCAGCCGCTCCAGCGTGTCAATTACCGAGCTGGGCATGGAGACGTTCATCGCGCACAACGTGCTGTCGCCGTACCGGGAAGTGGTGCTGAAGGCGTTCCAGCGCGCCCGCGTGCCGCTCAACATGGATGTGGAGATGCCGACCGTGGAGACCATCCGCCGCATGGTGCAGCAGAACGAAGGCGTCGCTTTCCTGCCCAAAATGTGCGTCGAGCAGGAGATCGAGCAAGGGCTGTTGAAGGAGGTGGAAGTGGAGGAGTTGCGCGTGGAGCGCAAGATCCGCCTCGTCTACCCGGCGCGGCGCGCGCTGAGCCACGCGGCGCGCGCGTTTCTCGAGATTGTCGCCGCGCAAGCGCCCGGCTCGCAATCCTCGCCCGCTTCCGTGTAAACTGGAATAAAAGAGTTCACAGTCTGTTATTCCCAGTGCGTATGTGGAGATTCCTTCGTCCCCTGTGTCTTGTCGTTGCTGCCGCTGCCATGCAAGGGCAGCCGCCGGAGGATCCGGCGCCCGATTCCCCGCAGCAGCCACAGGCAAACACGCTGCCCGCGCGCCGCGATTCGGTAGTCGTCACGGGCACGTGGGAGCCGCTGCCGCTGGAGGAAGCCGACCGCGCGGTGGCGGCGTTGCCCGTCAAAGAGCAGTCCCTGCTGTTCTTCAACGTGATCGACTTTCTTCAGCTCGACCCGTCTCTCGATGTGCGCCGCCGCGCGCCGGGCGGGGTACAGACGGACCTGTCCATCCGCGGCGCGACGTTCGGGCAGACGCTCGTGCTGCTGAACGGGCGGCGGATGAACGATCCGCAGTCCGGGCACCATTCGCTCGACATCCCCGCGCCTCTCGATGCCGTTCAGGCAGTGGAGGTGCTGCGCGGCGCCGGTTCCGCCCTGTACGGGTCGGACGCCCTGGGCGGCGTGGTCAACATCCTCACCGCCCCGCCGGAAGGCTGGCAGGCGCGGCTGCGCGTGGCAGGCGGCAGTTTCGGCACGCAGCAGCAGATGGCGACGGTGTCGGGCAAGGCGGGCGCGGTGGCGCAGTCGCTCTCGTTCTCGCGCGACTTTTCCCGCGGCTTCATCCCGAACCGCGATTTCCGCAACCTCGCGGCGAGCTCGCACACGCTGTTCGAATCGCGCATCGGGCGCACCGGCGTGGATCTTGGCTACGCCGACAAGCCGTTTGGCGCGCAGGATTTCTACGGCGCTTATCCCTCCTGGGAGCGGACCAAGACCTGGTTCGCCGGACTGAACCACACTTTCCCGCAGACGTGGGAGGCGTCGTTCAGCTACCGGCGGCACTCGGACCTGTTCTATCTGTTCCGGGACAACCCGCAGCGCTATCAGAACCACCACGTCGCCGACGGCATCCACGCCTCGCTGCGGCGGCGCGACCGCTGGCAGAACGGCGTGACGCTGTTCACAGGCGCCGAGGCGTTCACTGACCGCATCGAGTCTTCGAACCTTGGCGTGCACAACCGCGCGCGCGGCGCCGCTTACGCAGCGCTGGACGTGCGGGCGTTGAAGCGTTTTTCGCTGTCGCTGGGGCTGCGCAGCGAGAGCTACCGGGGCGTGTTCGATCAGATCAGCCCCACGCTGGCGGGCGGATGGTGGGCCGGCTCGAGGCTCAAGCTGCGCGCCTCCTTGAGCCGCGCCTACCGCCTGCCGACGTTCACTGACCTCTACTACCGCGATCCCGCCAACCGGGGCAACGCGGGCTTGCGCCCGGAAACCGCGTGGAGCTATGAAGCCGGCGCCGACTTCCGCCCCGCCGGGTCTTGGCGGCTTCAGGGCACGCTGTTCCACCGCCGCGACCGCGACGGCATCGACTACGCCGGCACATCGCCCGCGGGACCGTGGGAGGCGCGCAACATCACGCGCCTGAACTTCACCGGCGTGGAGGCTTCGGCCGGGTGGCGGCGCGGCGCCCACCTCGCGGAGTTCTCCTACACCGGCATGCGGGCCGCTTCTTCCCTTCCCCCGGGGATTTTCACAAAATATGTCATGAATTACCCGATCCATTCCGGCGTATTTTCCTGGACCGGGACCGCCGGCAAATGGATGGCCCGTACGCGCGCCGGGGCGATGGAGCGCCGCGCGCGCACTCCCTACGGGGTTTGGGACGTCTCCATTGCCTGGCGTGGCCGCCATATTTCCCCATTTGTCCAGGCGACCAATCTCACCAATACCCGGTACGAAGAGATTCTTCGCGTGCCCATGCCCGGACGGGCGTTTCTGGCGGGCGTCGAGCTCCGCTGACTCCGCCGCAAGGCGGGATTGACACCGGCGGCGGCGTGCATTACAAGGCTTCCTTATGAGGTACTGCGCCTTTTTCCTGCCCGTCCTCCTCCTGGCACAAGGGCCCTACGTGGCGGAAGGGCTCCGCATCGGCGAGGTGACCGACCGTTCCGCGCACGTGCGGTTCCGCCTTTCGCAGCAGCCCGCGCAGAACAAGGGCCGTTACCAGCCGCCGAAATCCGAGGGGCAGCGTCCGCCCGCTTTGTCCCCTGATGACGATCCGTGGCTGCTGCCCGGCGGCGTTCCCGGACTTGCCGGGCGCGCGCGCCTGTGGGTGGCCACGCGCCCGGACATGAAGGATGCCAAGCCCGGCGAATGGCTCCAGGCGGAAGCGCGGAATGATTTCGTGCTGAAGACCGCCATCACGGGCCTGCGTCCCGCAAGAACCTACTATGTGGGCGTCGAGATCCACACAAAGCCTGACAAACCGCTGGCGTCCTTCACCACCGCGCCTGAGCCGAACCGCCGCGTCCCTGTGAAATTCACGGCCGTCACCTGCCTTGCCTACCGCTCGCTAGACCATGACGAGGGCTTCGAAACCTTTCCTTCCATGGAAAAACTGGCGCCGCAATTCGTGGTCTTCACCGGCGACAACGTTTATTATGACAACGATCCCCCGCTCGCCAACACCGTGGAAGCGGCGCGCTATCACTGGCAGCGCCTCTACGCCATGCCGCGCCCGCTGGCCTTGTTCGCCAGGACGCCGCAGTACTGGATGAAGGACGATCACGACACGCTCTGCGACGACTGCTGGCCCGGCCGCGACCCCGACTGGATGAAGCCCATGACCTTCGCCGAGGGCCAGCGCATTTTCCTGGAACAGACGCCCATTGAAGGCCAGACTTACCGCACATTCCGCTGGGGCAAAGCCGTGCAGATCTGGCTGCTGGAAGGCCGCGATTTCCGCTCGCCCAACGATGCGCCCGACGGTCCCGCCAAGACGATACTCGGCGCCCAGCAGAAGGCGTGGCTGAAATCCACGGTCGACCAGAGCGACGCGGACTGGCGCATCCTCATCAGCCCCACGCCCTGGGTGGGCCCGGACCGTCCGAACAAGGCCGACAATTACGCCAACGCGGCCTTTGCAGCGGAGGGGAAAGAAATGCGCGCCTGGGCCGCGCCGAAAAAGAATCTGCTCGTCATTTGCGGCGACCGGCACTGGCAATACCATTCCGTGGATCCGGAAACCGGGCTGCATGAATTCAGCACTGGCCCGGCGTCGGACGTCCACGCCGGAGGCAGCCCCGGCGAGGACAAGCGCTTCCACCGCTTCCACCGCGTCGCGGGCGGTTTCCTGAGCGTCGCCGTGGAGCCTTCCGCATCCGGCAGCCGCCTGGTTTTGCGCCACCACGACGTCAAGGGCGCCGTCGTCTACGAGTTCGCGCCGGGCAGCTAAGCCGCCCGGTCTCGCCCCCGTCCGCCCGGAAACCTGCAAGGCCCCGGTTGTATGCAGACGCCGGAGTCTGATACGAATCAGGCAGGAGTTTTTCATGGAACGCAGAACTTTTCTCGCCGTGACGGCGCTGTCTGCCGCCGCGCCTTTGCCGGCGGGCGCGCAGAAGCTCGGGGTCTGGACGGCGCTCGGCTCGCTGGCCGAAAAAGACGGCGCCGCGCCGATCGAGGGCGCCCGGTGGTTCGAGGCGGAGAAAACAGGAGACGGCATGGCCTACACTTTCCGTCCGGGAATGCTCGTCGGCGCGAAGGCCATTACGTGCGACATGCTCATCGACGGCAAGGACGTCGTCGCCTTTCGCATCACGCTGGGCGAGGGAGAAAAAGGCCGGCGTTTCCGCTTCGACTTCGGCGGGCTGCCGCAGTGCAGCTTCCGCGTGCGCATGGACCTTTCGCTCGTCGACCAGAACCGCTGGATGGCCGACCGCGAGGCCGCGTTCCTCAAGCCCCTGTGCGGCGGCGACCGCGTCGACCTCGCGCTGGTCGACCGCCTCTCTTTCACCGTTCTGCGGAAGGCGCCGCGCACGGCGCGCTGGTGCATGACCGAGCCGGCGGTCCTGCCGAGGATGCCGGAAAAGCTCGCCGCCCCGCTCCTGCCAAAAGGCCCGCTCGCCGACGAGTTCGGCCAGAGCGTGCTGCACGAGTGGCCCGGGAAGACGCGCAGCGCCGGGGAGCTGAAGCAGCGGCTGAGCGTGCAGCTCCAGCTTGCGCCGGAACAAAAGTGGCCGGAAACGTTTTCCCGCTGGGGCGGCTGGAAGGCGCTGAAGCTGGGCGAGGGCACGGGCTTTTTCGCCGCGAGGAAGGAAGGCGGGCGCTGGTGGCTCGTGGATCCCGACGGCTATGCGTTCTGGTCCACGGGGCCCGACTGCGTCCGCGTGGACTGCGAGGCGCGCGTCGACGGGCTGGAAACGGCGCTCAAATGGAGTCCGGAAAAGCCCGAATACGCCGCCGCATGGAGCGAAGACCGGCCCGGGCGGCAGGGCGCGAAGTTCGTCAACTTCCTCGCCGCCAACTTCATTCGCGTTTTCGGCAGCGAAGGCTGGCGCGAGAAATGGGCCGCCATCGCGCTGGCCGAATTGAAGCGCCTGCGCTTCAACACCGTCGCCAACTGGAGCGAGTGGGAGTTCGCCGCGCGCGCTTCCTTCCCCTACGTGCGCCCCATGAACTTCCGCGCCGGGCGCAGCGGCGCCATTTACCGCGATTTCCCCGACGTCTTCCACCCGGGCTTCGAGCAGGACGCCGCCGATTTCGCGCGGCAACTGGAGAGCACCGCGAAAGACCCGGCGTTCCTCGGCTACTTCCTCATGAACGAGCCCACCTGGGGCTTCTCATCCGAACTGCCCGCCGCCGGCATGCTCTATACTTCGGATCTCTGCCACACGCGCGAGGAGCTGGCCCGCTGGCTCGCGAAGAAGTACGAGACCTCGGCCGCGCTTGCCAAGGCCTGGGCCATCGAAGTCACTTTCGATCAGATCGCCCGCGGGCGCTGGCGCAAGCCGCTTCCAAGAGAATCGCAGGCCGACCTGCGAGAGTTCAGCGTGCTGATGGTGGAGCGTTACTTCGGCGCGCTCTCGCGCGCCTGCCGCAAGGCGGACCCCAACCACCTCAACCTCGGCATGCGCTGGGCCGGCGTGCCGCCGGAATGGGCCGTGGCCGGCATGAAGAGCTTCGACGTGTTCAGCCTCAACAATTACCGCGACAAGCTGCCGCGCGACGTGTCGGACAAGATCCATGCGATGCTCGGCATGCCCGTGCTGGTGGGCGAGTGGCACTTTGGCGCGCTGGATGCCGGACTGCCCGCCTCCGGCCTGGGCCACGTGCGCACGCAGGCCGACCGCGGGCGCGCCTACCGTGTGTATCTCGAAGACGCCGCCGCCAACCCCAACTGCGTCGGCGCGCACTGGTTCACCTTGTACGACCAAAGCGCGCTGGGCCGCTTTGACGGCGAGAACTACAACATCGGCTTCCTCGACATCTGCAACCGGCCCTATCCCGAAATCTGCGATGCCGCCATTGCCTCGCACGAGCGGATGTACCAGGTGGCCTTGGGCTCGGCGGCGCCATTCGCCGACGCGCCGGAGTATCTGCCGATTCTCAGCGTTTGACGCCGTTCACGCGGCGAGCAGCTTGACGGCTTTCTTGATGTCGCCCTGCGCCACCTGGATCAGGGCGCCGAAACGGCCCTCGCCGGAAGTGATCGCCTGCATCGCGTGAACGTCAATGCCGGCTGCCGCCAGCTTCGCCGTGGCGTCGGCGGCCGCGCCGGCGCGGTCCTCGCCGTTCCAGCAGATCAGGGTCTGCTTCGGGCCGCACTCCAGCTTCAGCTTCTTGGCAGCCTTGGCGAACAGCTTCGCGTCCGCGGGCACGAGGTCGAACTGCGCCTTCTTGCCCTTCACCGGGTAGGCCCAAAGCCCCAGCAGGTTGACGCCCGCCTCCCGCAAAGCGCCCAGCAACTTCGCCCCCTCGCCGGTCTTGTTCGGAACAGTCACGGAATAGTAAGGCAGCACGGCAATGTTGTCAGCCATCGGTGTCTCCTTCAGTCACACACAGTATCAGACCGATTGTATCCCGAAGTTCAAAAAAAACGGCGGCTCAGGCAGGAATTTTCTCCCGCCGGAGCCGCCCTCGCGATGCAGCGTGCCAAGCGAACAATCAGGTCGCGGGAACGCGCTTGGCCTCGAAAGGACGGCCCTGCCCCTGGCCCCCTTCGCGGCGCGACGTGCCCTTGAGCGTGTCGCCTTCCACCGTGCCTTCGTACACCGACGTCATCGTGCCGTTCGGCGTCTCCATCACGGTTTTGAACGAGAACTTGTTGCCTTCGATCTTGCCTTCCTGGATTTCCGTCGAGCGCGGCTCCATCTGGCCCAACTGCATGGAGACGGCGCCAGTCAGCTTGCTGCCGTCGGATTTCAGGTCGAAGGTCTGGCGGACAGTCACTTCTTCGCCGCCGCGGTTCATGGTGCGCTCGGACACCCATTTGCCGTCGATCTGCCCGGCAACGGCCAGACCGGCGGCCAGCACAAGAACAGTCAAAATGGAGAGACAGACTTTCATGGGGAAACTCCTTCAAGCGCTGAAGCGCGCCCGGGCGGCCTGAGGTTACGCATGGAAACAAATTTTGCATTCGCCGACGTGAGCCTCCCTGTCCCGCTGGACCGCTGTTTCACCTACCGGCTGCCGGAAACTCTCCGCCACCGCGTTCAGCCGGGCTGCCGCCTGCTGGTTCCTTTCGGCCAGCGCAAACTCGCCGGCGTCGTCCTCCGCGTGCACAACGAGCCGCCCGGAGTGGAGACTCGCGACGCCCTCCGGCTTCTCGATACCGAGCCCGCCTTCGACGCGGACCTGCTCGAACTGGGCCGCTGGGTGGCCCACTACTACTGCGCCCCGCTCGGCGAGGTGTTGCGCTCGATGGCTCCGGTCTCCTCGGAGGTGCGCCACACCCGCATCTGGGCCCTCACGCAGAAGGGCATCGACGTGGCCCGCCAGTTGGGGCTGGACGGACAATCCGCCGATCCCGCCACGGAAGTGCTGCGCGCGCTGGAAGCCCGCCCTCTGGCCGAAGCCACGCTGGAGCGCAAAATCGCGGGCGCAAAGAAACTGCTGGCCTCGCTCGAACGAAAAGGCCTCGTGGAGTCTGAACACTCGGCCGGCGTGCGCGACCCGCTCCGCGCCCCGGCCGCGAAGCTGCTGGCGGAATTCGTCTCAAGGCCGGCCGATGGGCTGAAGCTCGCCCGCGCCGAGCGCGAGCTGCTCGCCTTCCTCGAACTGCACCCCGGCCCGCACCGTCTCTCCGATCTCGAGCAGAGTGTGAAAGGCGCTTCGCAAGCCGGCCGCGCGCTGGCGCGCAAGGGGCTTGCCCGCCTGCGCTATGAACTCGCCGCCGGCGACGCCGCCTGGGCCCGCCCCCGCCACACGCTCACGGAACCGCAGCAGCAGGCCTTCGAAGCCATCCGCGATGCTCTTGCACAACGCCGCTTCCAGGCGTTTCTGCTGCACGGCGTCACCGGCTCCGGCAAGACCGAGGTTTACCTCAACGCCATCGAAGCCGCTCTCGGGCTGGGCCGCGGCGCGCTGCTGCTGGTGCCGGAGATCGCCCTCACCCCCGCCGTCGCCGGACAGTTCCATTCGCGCTTCGGCGATCAGGTGGCCATCCTGCACTCGGCGTTCAACGACGCCGAGCGGGCCGGCCAGTGGCGCCGGCTGCGCTCCGGCGAAGCGCGCGTCGGCGTCGGCACGCGCTCTGCCGTCTTCGCCCCCGTGCGCGATCTGGGCCTGGTGATTGTCGACGAGGAACACGACCAGAGCTACAAGCAGGAAGAGACGCCGCGCTACAGCGGCCGCGACGTGGCCGTGCTGCGAGCGCAGCGCGCGGGCGCGGTGGCCGTGCTCGGCTCCGCCACCCCGTCTCTCGAAAGCCGCTACAACGCCGAGCGCGGCAAGTACACGCTGCTCGAGCTGCCCGCGCGCATCGCCGACCGGCCCATGCCGTCGGTCGAGATTGTCGACATGCGCGAGGAGTTCCTCGAAACTCGCCAAAACGCGCTGTTCTCGCGCCGCCTGCTCGACGCCATCGCCGCCAAACTGGAAGCCGGCGAGCAGACCATCCTGCTGATGAACCGCCGCGGCTTCTCCTCCTCGGTCTCCTGCCGCTCCTGCGGCGAGCGCCTCCAGTGCGTCCACTGCGCCATCGGCCTCACCTTCCACCGCCGCGACAACCGCCTACTGTGCCACTACTGCAACTACGCCCAGCGCGTCCCCAAAGCCTGCCCCAACTGCGGCAGCGAATACCTTTACTTCCTCGGCTCCGGCAGCGAGAAGGTGGAGGACGAGCTGCGCCGCCACTTCCCCGAGGCCCGCGTGGCGCGGCTCGACCGCGACACCGCCGCCGGCAAGAACCAGTACGAGCGCATTCTCGGCGGCTTCCGCGAAGGCGTCTTCGACATCCTGGTCGGCACGCAGATGATCGCCAAGGGCCACGACATCCCCAACGTCACGCTCGTCGGCGTCATCAACGCGGACATCGGCCTCGCGCTGCCCGATTTCCGCGCCGCCGAGCGAACTTTCCAGCTCCTCACCCAGGTGGCCGGGCGCGCCGGCCGGCACCACCTCCCCGGCCTTGTCATCATCCAGACGAACTCGCCCGGCCACTACGCCATTGTCTGCGCGGCCGCGCAGGAGTATGCGAAGTTTTACGAAAAAGAGCTCGAATTCCGCCGCCTCATGCGCTACCCGCCCTTCTGCGCCATGGCCAATGTGCTGGTGCGCGCGGCCACGCAGGAGGGCGCCATGCGGCTCAGCGCCGAGGCCGCGCAACAGCTCGGCCCGGGCGGCGACGGCATCAAGATCCTCGGCCCCGCCGAAGCCCCCGTGCCGCGGCTCAAGAGCGAGTACCGCTACCAGATCCTCGTCAAGGCCCTCTCGCGGCCGCGCCTCAATGAAATGCTGCACGCGCTGCGCCGCTATTCGGTGGAACAGAAATGGCCGGCCACGGCGCTGGTGGTGGACGTGGACCCGATGACCCTGTTATGACTGATCGAAGCATGCGGCCCTGGGAGCGAAACGCGGCCAACCTCGCGGCCTCGCTCTCCTTCTACGGCCCCCTGACGCGGGAGCCCGGCCTTCGCCTCATCACAAGCTGGGTCACGCACCCGGTTTTCAACATCGCCCTGCTGGACTCGCCCGCCGCGGACCCCTCCGGAGACGGCCCCGGCGAACTGGAGCGCCGCATTGAACGCGCCGCCGCACACTACCGCGCCCGCAACCGCGACTGGTCGTTCTGGGTCTGCGAACACTGGATCGGCCCGCGCACTCTCCGCCGCCTGTACAAGATCTTCGACGCCTCCGGCATGAGCTGCATCGCCGAGCCGCCCGGCATGGAGATCGAAGACCTGCCGCCGCCGCGCCGCCCTTTGCCCGCCATCCAAGTGCGCACCGCCGCCGAGGAGCAGGCGCGCCTCGACTTCGCCGACGTCATCGGCCAGTGCTTTTTCATCCCGCCTCAGCTTGCGCACGAAGTCTACGACGACCCCTCCCGCTGGGGCGCGCCCGTGGAGATCTTTGTCGGCTACCACGGCGGCCGCGCCGTCACCTGCGCCGCGCTGATCGAGGCCGCCGGCGCCATCGGCATCTACTCCGTGGGCACTTTGCCCGGCTGGCGCGGCAAGGGATTCGCGGAAGCCGTCATGCGACACGCCGTGGCCGAGTTCCGCCGCCGCGGCGCTGCAGGCCCCATCGTCTTGCAGTCCTCCCCGGCAGGCATGGAGCTGTACCGCCGCCTCGGCTTCCGCCGCTCGACACGCTACTACGTCTTTTCCACCTGACCCGCCTCCCACGGCTTCCCGAACGACCGCCAGGACTCGAGCCAGCGCGTGACGGCGCTGATTTCCGCTGACGCCGGCGCATCGCCCTTGCGCACCGGAGCGCGTTCGCGCAGCATCAGCAGGAACGACTCCAGCGCCGGGCTGGTCTTCAACGGTCGCAAACACTCGATCGCCTGCGACGCGGCCATCATTTCCAGGGCGAGCACCGTCCGCGCCAGCTTCACGCCCTCCCACAGCTTGAGCGCCGCCGTCATCCCCATGCTCACGAAGTCTTCCTTGTTGCCGCTGGTCGTGATCGAACCCGTTGATGCCGGCGCAGCCAGCACGCGCAGCTCCGCCACCAGAGCCGCCGCCGACACCTGCCACATCATGAGCCCCGACTCCAGCCCCGGATGCGAGGCGAGAAAGGCCGGCAGCCCTTCGTTCAGCATCGGGTTCACCATGCGGTCGATGCGCCGCTCGCTGATCCCGGCCAGCGCGCACAGCGCGATGGCCAGAGTGTCCAGCGCCAGCGCCAGCGGCTGCCCGTGGAAATTGCCGCCGGAGAGGATCTCCCCGCCGAACACCAGCGGGTTGTCGGTGGCCGAGTTCAGCTCGATGGAAAAGACGCGCCGCGCCTCCGCCGCCGCGTCGCGCACGGCCCCGTGCACCTGCGGCGCGCACCGCAGCGAATAGGCGTCCTGCACGTGGCGGCACGCGCGGTGGGACTCGCGGATTTCGCTGCCCTCGAGCAGCCGCTCCAGCAGCCGCGCGCTCGCCATCTGCCCGGGGTGCGGGCGCGCCTGGTGGATGCGGCGGTCGAACGCGCGCGGCGTGCCGCGCAGCGCGTCGGTGGAAAGCGCGCACGCCACGTCCGCCATCTCGCACAGGTCTTCGATGTCGAGCAGCGCCAGCGCGCCCAGCGCGAGCATCGCCTGCGTGCCGTTCACCAGCGAGATGCCTTCCTTCTCGCGCAGCCGCAGCGGTTCGATGCCCGCCGCCGCCAACGCCCTGGCGCCGTCCATACGCTCGCCGCGGTATTCCGCTTCGCCCTCGCCCAGCAGCACCAGCGCCATGTGCGCCAGCGGCGCCAGGTCACCGCTGGCGCCGACGCTGCCCCGCGACGGCACCACCGGCGTCACCCCGCGGTTCAGCAGCGCGCACAGCCGCCGCGCCACCACCGGGCGAATCCCGCTCAGGCCTTTGGCGAGCACGTTGGCGCGAATCAGCATCATCGCCCGCACCGCCTCCCGCGGCAGCGGTTCGCCCACGCCGCAGGCGTGCGAGCGCACGACGTTCTCCTGCAGCAGCTCAAGGTCGCCCGCGCTGATGCGTGTCTCCGCCAGGTAGCCCACGCCCGTGTTCACGGCGTAAACCGGCGTCTCGCCTTCCGCCATCCGCTCCACCTGCTCGCGCGAGGCGCGCATGCGCCGCGCCGCCTGCGCGTCGATCTCCGCCTCTTCCCTGCCCCGCGCCACCGCCGCCACCTGATCGAGCGTCAGCGACTCGCCGGTCAACGTCACCATGGCTTCAGGCTATCCTGTCCTGCGGATGACAGCGCAGCCCCTGCCCGTGGTTGTCGTGCTCGACAACGTCCGCTCCATGTACAACGCCGGCGCGTTCTTCCGCACCTGCGACGCCGCGGGCGCGGAACGGCTGGTGCTTTGCGGCATCACCGCCCATCCGCCGCAGCCCGGCCTCGTGAAAACGGCGCTCGGCGCCGAGCGCGCCGTCCCCTGGCAGTACGAAGTGGACACGCTCGTCGCCCTGCGGATGTGGAAGGCGCGCGGCTACGAGCTGGCCGCCGTGGAAACGGCCGAGCCTTCCGCCGACCTGTTCGAGTGGGAGCCCCGCTGGCCCGTCTGCCTCGTCTTCGGCAACGAAGTCGACGGGCTTTCCGATGGCGTGCTGGCCGTCTGCGACATTCGCGTCCGAATCCCCATGCGCGGCTCGAAGAGTTCCCTCAATGTCGCCACCGCCGGCGGCATCGCTATTTATGAACTCCTGCGCAAATGGCGGCGGATCACGAAATCCGGCTCGCCTGTTCCTTGAATTCAACCGGCAAGCCTCTCTCGCCAGGGCAAAGCGGAAGGGCCCGTTTCCAGGCGATGTTTGGAACCACAAATGGTGTGTTCGCTTGCCCGCGCCGCGGTCGAGCCGCTGCATATCTGATTCAGCCGGCGCAGTCAGTTTCGTTCTTGCTGATTCATCGCGATTCGCTGCATCTCTCAGCGATTGCCTGTCGGGAGGAATCTCCCACATTGCCGCGGCGATGCGCGGCGACGTTTCCGTTTCCTCCGAGCATGTTGTGATAGTGTCGAACCGAGAGGGAGAGTTCGTGGCTGACCAGGGTGGCCCGCAACCGGGTGGTTTGTTGAGCTCGTGGAAGGAGATCGCCGCCTACCTTGGCGTGAACGTGCGCACGGCGCAGAAGTGGGAGACGGAACGGGGTTTGCCGGTGCGGCGGCTGCCGGGCGGCCGTGGGCGCGTCCTGGTGTCGGTGGAGGAACTGGATGCGTGGCTGCAGGCGCCGAGAGAGGCGGAGCCTTCAGCGGCTGCCGGAGGGGCGGGAAGCCGCCGTTCGTTCGGCCGGGCAGGGATTCTTGTAGGGGTGTTGTTGTCGGCGCTCGCCGTCGCAGGAGCGCTGTTCGTTCTTCCCCGGCGTGTCCCTGCTGGCTGGCGGGTGGTGGGAGACGCTCTGGTGGTGATGGACGTTCACGGCCGGGACCTCTGGACGAAGACGTTCGGCTATAGGTTGGCGGATTACCAGAGCCTGTCGTCGTTGGGCCATAACATGGGTTGGGTCGGCGACCTTGACAGCGACGGCGAGCCGGAAGTGGTCTTCCTGGCGCACCCGAAATTGGGGGGGAATCCGATGGTGTATTGCTATTCGCGTTCCGGCGATATTCGCTGGTTCTTCCAACCCGGGCAGAAGGCGCATGGTTTTCCGGAGGAGTTCCACCCTCCGTACAATCCGGAAAACATGCTTGTGTTTCGCGTGCGGGGGGCGGTGAGGATTGCGGTCGCCAGCGTCCACCACACCTGGTTCCCTTCGCAAATCGCGCTCCTCTCCGGCGAGGGCAAACTGCTGGGGGAATACTGGCATTCCGGGCACCTGCACCGCCTGGCCGTGACCGATGCCTCCCGTGATGGCAAGCCGCTGTTGTTTGCGGGCGGGATAGCCAACGGTTACCGGCGCGCCGCGCTGGTTGCGCTTGACCCCGAGCGCATGGGCGGCGTCTCCCGCGAGGAAAGTCCGGAATACCAGCTTCCCGGCGCGCCGGCGCAGGAAATCGCCCGGGTCCTCTTCCCCAGATCCTGCATCAACCGGGCGAAAGCCCCCTTCAATGAAGTGATGACACTGCACGTGACGCCGAGTGATCTCATGGTCGGAGTGAGGGAAGAATTCGACGCGCCAGCGGTTGTCATGCACCAGTTCGCGACGGATGGCAGGTACAAGGGCGCCGGACTTTCGTCACGGTTCGTCGCGCGGCACAACGAGCTGGAACACGCGAAAGTCCTCGACCACCGGCTCGACGAACCGGGGGAAACCGCCGCCCTTTCGCAACTGCAATGGCTCACCCAGCCGGCGGAAATGACCCGGAATACCGGGCAAAACACATCGCGTTAGCCGGTCTGTTTCCGTGCCATAGGCCCTCGCGGCGGCCCGGCGGGAGATTCTTCCGAAAAAGCACCCGCCAATGCAAACGCCGGAGGCGTCTTGCCGGATCATGGCAATTTGAGCGAGCCTGCGGGGTTTGCCGAGGCAAGCATCAGGAACCGACGAGGGCGAGGCAAGAGCAAGCTCGCCGCGCGACACGGGAATGCGGCCGGGCGCGCCAGCCGCCTGCTACGGGACCACGAGGGCGGCGAGCTGTTTCCAGTCGAGTTCCTCCCACATGGGAACGTGTTTGAAGCAGCCTTGCGGGGGGACGTCGTTGCGCGGGCGGCCATGGACAACCAGCTTGCCGTCGACAACTGAAGCGCAGCGGCCGATGCTGCGGACGAGGAGGATCTGCGGGGCGACCCGGGGCAGTTTCTGGTCGAAGTAATCCCAGTTGTCCATGACGAGGTCGATGCAGCCGGGGGCGGAGCCGGAGATCTGGATCATGCCGCGGATCTGATAGCGGCCGTCCTGGCTGGCCGGAGGCGCGAGGCAGGTAGGACGGGCGGCGTCCTCGGGCGTGAGGGCGGCGAGGCGTTTGGCGGCTTCGGCGTGGGCGTCGACGGGATTCCAGTACCAGAGGCCGTCTTTGTCCCGCTGGGGGTTGGCCTTTTTCGCGGCGAGGTCGCGGTTGTAGGCGAGTTCGCGTTCCATGCCGGCCACGCGGCCTTGCCATTTTTGGGGGTTTTTGGTGCGCAGATCGCCTGAATATTTCTCCAAATGGGTCCGCATTTCCTGTTCGTAGGCGGGCGACTGGATGCGCTCGTTCTCTTTCTTGAGACCGGCGAGTCTGCTTTCGGCGCTGGCGCGGTCCTGCTCGAAGAGGGGGATGGCGGCCTTGAGGACGCGGCCGCAGGGGGCGGCGACCCAGGGGTCGCGATTGGCGCGGGTGATCACCAGGTCGCCGCCGTCGTACACGGGCCAGCCCTGGTAGCGGGCGATTTCCCTGGTGCGGGGATAGAACTCGACTGGGACGCGGTCGCCGGTGCGTTCCGTGACGGCGGGTTGATGCCGCTGGGGTCCGGGAAGACGGTTGAAGTAGTAATAGATGGACTCCGTCTCACCGCCGGTGTCGGGCACGAAGACGCCGTTTTTCAGGGTGTCGCTTGTATAGAAGGGGAAGATGCCGATGTCGTAGACGAGGGGCGCGCGGGCGATCGGAAAACCGGGCGGCAAGGCGTAGGGGTTGGGGTAGTTGTAGCTGCGGCTTTCCTTGACAAAGAAGCCGACGCGGGCGGCGCCGGTGGGAGTCGCCTGGAAAAGATCGCTGAGTTTGTTGAATGTGGCGCGGATGGCGGCGAGTTCCGCCGCGGTGACGGCCGCAGACGGGCCCGGAGAGCTCTGGGTTCCGATAGAAGGGCGGGTCCAGGTTCCTTTGCGGAGCCAGGCGTGGCGGCCGGTCTTGTTCGGGAAGAGAACCAGGCCTTCGGGGTTGTCAGGCCCGAAGGTGGGCATTTGAGCGTGCAGGGAGCCCGCCGCGAGCCAAAGGAGAAGTGTCCGCATTGGGCCAGAGTAAACTTGACGGGAGCCGAAATCAAGAAAAATCCTGCACCCGGCGAAGAAAACCAAGGCCACGGCAGGTCCCCGCCTGACGCAAACTCTGCACCGCCTCGGCGATTCCGGGCTTGCGGGCGGACGAGTTGGGGCCAATTGATCTGCGGGGGTTCGGCCCGCTTCTCTCGCGTCCCGGGAAGTGTGGGCCTTCTCCAGGGAACCCACTTGATCGGCTATGTCGTGAGGGCGTAGAGAACACGGTTGGGGCCCTCGTGCAAGCACGAGGGGAATGGCGCGAGCGCGAGGGGAAACCAGGGGGAGAAGGCAGCCGAGCAGGGAGCGGCGGTTCCTGCGGGCCTTTGGCCGGCAACACTCGCGGCTTTCAAAAGGCGATCCGCTTCAGGCGCGGCTGTGAGGGAACGGCACGGTTCCCGAGAGGCTCCGCGGCGTCCGATTCCCTCGCAGGCATGAAAGCGTGTGGAGCCTGCCCGGGCGGCCCAACCAAGGCGCCGGGGACGGGCTATTTGCGCATGCCGGGGTTGGGGCTCTTGAGACGGAGCTGGCGGAGCTTGCGGGGGTTGCGCTTGGGCTTGTGGATGATGAACGTGCCGTTGCCCATGTATTCGGCCTGATAGAGCTTTTCGGAATTCTTCTCTGCCAACTCGACCTCCAAAACTGTCAGTGTAGCAAAGGCGCGAGGCGGGTGCGGTAAGGTGGAAGCATCCGGGCGCGAGTCCGGGTGGATGGGCGGCAGAAAAATGCGACTGATGCGGATCGGGAAGACAGGCATGACGCTGCTGGCGGCGGCGTGGCTGGCGCTGCCGGCCTTGGCGCAGGCGCCGGCGGCGGAGAAGATCCGCGAGTTGACGCGGGAGGTGGCGCGGATCACCGGGCTCGAACAGAAGCGTCCGGTTCCGGTGGAGACGCTGACGCGGGCGCAGTGGAAGGAGTATGTGGAGCGGGAGATCGAGCGCCAGGTGAAGCCGGAGGAGGTGCGGGCGGACGAGACGACGCTGAAGCTGTTCGGGCTGGTGCCGAGGGATTTCGACCTGAAGCAGGCGACGGTGGAGCTGCTGGCGGAGCAGGCGGCGGCGGTCTATGACCACCGGCGCAAGCGGATGCTGCTGCTCGAGGACGGCGGCGGCGCGCTTGAAGATGCGGTGCTGGTGCACGAGCTCTCGCACGCGCTGGCGGACCAGCACTACAGCATGGAGAAGTTCCTCGACAAGGGCGCGAAGACGGGCGAACAGCAGGCGGCGCGGCTGGCGGTGGTGGAGGGACAGGCGATGTGGGTGATGCTGGAGTGGCAGCTGGGACGTCTGGGGATGGGCTCGTTGACAGAGAACCGCGCGGCGATGGAGAGGATGCTGCCGATGCTGGGGACGATGGCGGCGGCGAGTTATCCGGTGTTCGAGCGGTCGCCGCTTTATATGCAGGAGACGCTGCTGTTTCCTTACACGGCGGGGGTGCAGTTTCAGCAGGCGGCGGTGGAGAGGCTGGGCAAGAAGGCGTTCCGGGAGGTGCTGGAGCGGCCGCCGGCGACGACGCATGAGATCTTCCATCCGGGGGCGTGGTTCGAGAAAAAACGGCTCGTAGCGCCGGCGGCGCCGGCGCCGGAGAGGGAGAGCGAGTACCGGCGCGTGACTTCCGGGGTTCTGGGGGAGTTCGACATCCGGGTTCTGTTGCGGCAGTACTGCGGGCAGGAAGATGCGGAGCGGCTGGGGCCGCAGTGGCGGGGCGGCGGCTACGAACTGCTGGAACACAAGGCGACGGGCAAGCCGGCGCTGCGGTGGTCGTTGCGGATGAGCGAAGCGGCGGCGGCGCAGGATTTCGTGGATCGGTACCGGCGGGTGCTGGAGAAGAAGTCGGAGGGGTTGCGGTGGCGCAGAGCGGGCCGGGGGCTGCTGGAAGGCAGCAACGCGGACGGGCGGTTCCGGGTGGAGGCGCGGGGGGATGCGGTGGCGGCGGTGGAAGGGCTGCAACCTGCTGAGGACAGGGCGCGTCCTGCGATATAGTAGGAATTCCCGTCATGATGAAACGCCGAGACTTTCTCGTCCTGGCCGGGGCCTCCCCGTTGATGGCGCAGCTGAAGCCGCCAAAGCCCGCGCCCGAACTGACCATCATCCTGAACAGCGGGGAGCACCTGCTGCTGAGCCGCTTCCGCGGCAAGGTGGTGGTGCTGGAATTCCTGCTGACGACATGCCCGCACTGCGCCACGTGCTCGTCGATCATGCAGAAGCTGTACAGCGAGCTGGGCGACAAGTTCCAGCCGCTGGGGACGGCGATCAACCCGAACTCGCTGACCGAGGCGCGGATGCTGGTGCCGGCCTACGTGAGCAACCTGGGGCTGAAATTCCCCGTGGGCTACACGCCGCGCGAGCAGGCCTACACGTGGCTGGAAGCGCAAAATTCCAATGCGCCGATGTATTTTCCGCAAGTCGTTTTCATCGACAAGAAGGGAATTATCCGGCATTATTTCCCTGGCGGGGATGACTTTTTCAAGAACGAAGAGGCCAATATGCGGCGGCTGATTCTGGAGCTGGCGGCGGAAAATTCCTCCGGCGCGTCAAAATCCGGGGGCAGAAAATCGTGAGGCGGGCGGGCGCGCTTGCGCTTCTGGCCGCATGCGCGGCGGCGTCCGCGGCGGGGCAGATGCCGCGGCCGGCGCCGGAGATTGAATTCGCCCCGGTGACGGGCGGAAGCGGAGCCATGCGGCTTTCGCAGTTCCGGGGCAAGGTGGTGGCTCTCGAGTTCCTGCTGACGACCTGCCCGGGATGCAAGCATTCGGCGCAGATCCTGGCAAGGCTGCAGCGGGAATACGGCCCGCGGGGGTTCCAGGTGATCGGGCTGGCGGTGGACCCCGGAGCGGCGGCGCGGATTCCGCTTTTTGCGGCGGAGACGGGCGCGCTGTTCCCGATCGCCGTTTACAGCGACGCCTCGGCGAGGAATTTTCTGCAAACGCCCATGATGCTGCGCGTGTCCTACCCGCAGCTTGCGTTCATCGACCGCAAGGGGAATCTGCGGGAGCATTTCCGGGGCGAAGACCCGCGGATGAGCCCGGCGGCGGAAGAGGCCAACATCCGCAAAGTGGTGGAGGCGTTGCTGGCGGAGGGCGAGGCCGCGAAGAAGGCGCCGCCGCGCAGGAAGAAGTAAAAGGATGGATCCGATGAGGGCAAGACTGGCGGCCGCCTGCGGGCGGCTTTTTCTTTTTGCGGCAGCCGCGCTGGCGGCAGCAGCGCAGGTTCCGGCGCCAAACCGGTTGACGGAGGCGGAAGCCAAAGCAGGATGGAAGCTGCTGTTCGACGGCCAGACGATGCGGGGTTGGGCCCCGGTGGCAAGCGATGCGTGGACGGTGGAGGACGGTTGTCTGAAAGCCATTCCGCGGCCGGTTCTGCGCGAGGATCTGGTGACGCTGGATGAGTTCGGCGACTTCGAGCTGGCGTTCGAGTGGAAAGTGGCGCCGGCGGCAAACAGCGGCGTGAAGTACCTGATCCAGGATTCCGTGCTGGTGGACGAGAAGCAGCTTCCCGAGGGGATGCGGCTGAATTTTGAGCAGCAGGTGGGCTGGTTTCTGGAGCGCCGGACGGCGAGGCGCGATCTGGTGAAGCCGGGTTCGGGGGCGCAAGTCTATCCGGTGGCGTTCGAATACCAGGTGATCGACGACAAGAGGCACCTGGATGCGCTGTACAACGCGTCGAGCCGCGCCGGGGCGCTGTACCGGATGGCGGCGCCGGCGCAGGCGGCGGCGAAGCCGGCGGGCGAGTTCAACGAGGGGCGGATCGTGCTGCGGGGGTTGCACGTGGAGCACTGGCTGAACGGGGTGAAAGTGGTCGACATCCGGCTGGATGATGCGCAGGTGAGGGAAAGCGTGGAGAAGCGGTGGAAGGAAGGGCATGCGGTGAGGCGGCTGCTGACGGAGATTCCGAAGAGGCGGACGCCGGTGGCGCTGCAACACCACAATGACGCGGCGTGGTTCAGGAGCCTGAAGATCCGCGAGTTGCGCTGACGGCGAGAAGAACCTGCGACAGCAGCGCGGCCGGATCGTCCAGCTGCAACCGCACGGACACGGCCGCGATTCGATCTTCCGACTGCAGGGACGGCGGCAGGTTCAGGAAGTCCTTTTCCGTTGTCAGGAGAAGGCGGGCCTGTTCGAGAAGCGGCAGGATATCGGCCTCGCGGTAGTGGTGGTGATCGGGGAATATCCGGAAGAAGGCCGGTTTGACGCCGATCTCGGACAAGGTGCGCCGGAACGATTCCGGCTGGCCGATGCCGCAGAAGGCGCCGACGCGCATGCCGCCGCCCGCGAAAGGGGCTTCCGGGACGAGGCGGGCGCGGTAGACGGGCGCGGCGGGATTGTGCCGGCGGATTTCTTCGATCAGTGCCCTGTACTCGCGGCCCGGCGCGGCGCCGGTAATCAGGACGGCGCCGGCGCGCTTGAGGGCCGAAAACGGCTCGCGCAGCCGCCCGCCGGGGAAGACGCCGCCGCGGAAGGGGTCGATGGCGTCGATGAGGACGATGTCGAGCTCGCGGCGGGTGCGCCAGTGCTGGAAGCCGTCGTCGAGGATGTAGAGATCGGGGATGAAGCGGCGGCCGGAGACGAGCTGGCGGCGGGCGGCGGCGCGGTCTGCGCCGATGGCGACGGCGGCGGTCCGGTCGCGGAGGACGAGCTGGGCTTCCTCGCCGGTGAGTTCGACGGGCAGGGATTCGCCGGGCAATGCGGCGACGGTGTGATGGCTCGTGCGTTTGTAGCCGCGGATCAGGACAGCCGGCCTGAGGCCTTCGGCGGCAAGCTCGCGGCAGAGGAAGCGCACGAAAGGCGTCTTGCCCGTGCCGCCCATGGCGAGGTTGCCGACGCTGATGACAGGCTTTTCGGGGTTGTCGGGCCGGAGGCGGGCGGCAGCGCGGTGGAGGGCCATGCCGGCGAGCCACAGGGGGGCAAAGGGGTTCGGACCGGTTGGGCGGGGCAGGCCGGCGTCGTGCCAGCGGCGGATGGCCGCAACCGCCTGTTCCGTGGCGCCGCGCCGTGCCTCGGCGAGTTCCCTGCCCCGTTCTCCGGCGGACAGGCGCAGCGCGGGGCTGTCAAACAGCCGCGCGAGAGCGGGCGCCAGATTGTCCGGATGCTCAAGGAATATCGCTCCTTTTTCTTCGCGAAATTCGGCCGCGATTTCGGCGAAATTCTCCATGTGGGGGCCGGCGAGGATGGGGACGCCGAAGGCGGCGGGCTCGAGCAGATTGTGGCCGCCGCGATGGGGGAAGGTTCCGCCCATGAAGACCGCGGAGGCGGCGCGGAAGAGCGAGTTCAGCTCGCCGATGGAGTCGAGCAGGAGGACGCCGGGCAGGGGGAGAGCGGAAGAAGGAGCGAGACGCGAGCGGCGCAGGAAGGGGACGTCGCGGGAGGAGAGCTTGTCCGCGGCGGGCTGGAAGCGCTCCGGGCGGCGGGGGGCGAGGATGAGAAGAAGGCGGGGGAAGCGGGGCGCGAGCTGTTGGAACGCATCGAGGACGATGTCGTCTTCGTCGGGGTCACCGGGGAGCGCGGGCGGCATGGTGGAAGCGGCGATCCAGACGGGTCCGGGGCGGAGTTGATCGAGAAAAGCGGAGATATCGGCGGGAATTTGAGTGGCGTGCGGGTCGAAATCATACTTGAGATTTCCGGCGATTTCGACATGTTTCGCGCCGAGGGAGCGGTAACGCGAGGCGGCGGCGGCGTCCTGGGCGAGGATGCGGTCGGCGAAGCCGAGAGCGCGGCGGAAGAACCAGCGGAGGCGGAGGTACCGGGGCAGGGCGCGGTCCGAGATGCGGGCGTTGACGATCAGCAGGCGCGCGCCACAGCGGCGGGCTTCGCGGAAGAGGTTGGGCCAGATCTCGGTCTCCATGACGATGAGGAGGGCCGGGCGGAGGCGGCGGAGAACGCGGCGCACGGCGAAGCGGTAGTCGAGTGGGGCATAAAAGACGGCGTCGGCGAGGCCCGGGAGTTTTTCCTCGCAGAGGGCGCGGCCGGCGAGCGTGGTGGTGGAGACGAAGACGGGGACGCCGGGCAGAAGCGGGCGGAGGCGGCGGAGGAGGACGGCGGCGGTGAGGGCTTCCCCGACGCTGACGGCGTGCAACCAGATGGCGCCGGGGGCCGTCGTGTGGATGTGCGGCGGCAGGAATCCGAAGCGCTCGGCGAGGCCGCGGACGTAACGGCGATCCCTGGCGATCCGCAGGGACAGGTAGAGTAAAAGGACCGGCAAGGCGAGGGCCTGAAGGACCCAATAGAGGACGTAGATGAGAATCGTGGGCAAAACACTGATTGTAAGCCTGGGGCTGATGCTGGCGGCGGCCACGGGGCAGGCGCCGTTCCGGCCGAAGCCGGCTGACAGTTACCCGTCGCACCAGAAGGTGGGGCCGCTGGTGCTGGCGGCAGTGAAGTTCGAAACGGACGAGGAGACCAAGCCGCTGTTCGGCGGCGTGAACCCGAACGAGCACGGCGTGCTGCCGGTGCTGCTGATTCTGGAGAACCGGGGCGAGGAGACGCTGATGCTCGACGGCATGCGGGTGGTGTTCCAGGCGGGGCGGTACGAGGTGCAGCCGACGCCGGCGCGGGAGCTGCCTTCCGTAGTGGGGCCGAGGCGGCCGGGCATGGGGCCGAGGGCGCCGATTCCGCTGCCGAAGAAAAAAAACCCGTTGGTGAAAGTGGAATTTGACGCGCGCGCATTCGGGGCGAAAACTCTGCTGAAAGGGGAGTCGGCGCACGGGTTTTTCTATTTCGAAACGCGGTACCGGCAGGACGCGATTCTCTACATCACGGGCATCCGGGAAGGCGTGAGCGGGAAGGAACTGTTTTTCGCCGAGGCGCCGATCGACAGTCCCCGGTGACGGCGGGGGCGCCCCGGCGGGGAGTAGAATGAGAACCGCCATGAGCGACACACGAACAGCCCGGAGAACCTTTCTGAAGTCCGCCTCCGCCCTGCCGGCTGCGCCGGCGGTGCTGGCGCAGCCGAAGCCGAACGACCGCCTGCGGCTGTCGGTGGTGGGGGTGGGCACGCGCGGCATCTATCTGCTGGAGCGGATGCAGGAGGCGCCGAACACGGAGATCGCGGTGATCTGCGACCTGTACGACGCCAATCTGGAGCGCGCGCAGAAGACGGCGTTCAACAAGAAAGCCGTGGTGACCAAGGACTGGGAGAAGGCGGTGGAGGCGAAGGACGCCGACGCGGTGGTCATCGCCACGCCGGACTTCTGGCACGCGCCGATGGCGGTGCGCGCGGCGCAGGCGAAAAAGCATATTTACGTGGAAAAAGGGCTGTGCCGGACGCTGGAAGAAGCGAAGGCGATCCGCAAGGCGGTGCGGGACAACAAGGTGGTGCTCCAGCTCGGGCACCATCAGAATTCGGAGCCGACGTTCATCAAGGCGCGGGAGATTTTCCAGTCCGGGCGGCTGGGCAAGACGTGCCTGGCGCGGACCTACATTGACCGGACGAACCCGTGGCCGGAGTGGCAGTTTTACACGCGCTACGACAACCAGCAGCTTCCGGCGGATGCGACGCCGGAGCGGATCGACTGGGAGCGGTTCCAGGAGTACTCGGGGGTCAAAACCAGATTCGACGCGGAACGTTTTTTCCGCTGGCGCTGCTGGTGGGAGTACGGGACGGGCATCGCGGGCGACCTGATGAGCCATCAGTGGGACGGGGTGAACATGATCGTGGGCATGGGCATTCCCGAGGCGGTGCAGACGATGGGCGGGCTGTATTTCTGGACGAAGGACCGCGAGGTGCCGGACCAGTGGCACGTGCTGTTCGAGTACCCGAAGAAGCAGATGAACGTGACGTTCGCCTGCACGTTCCACAACCGGCATCACGGGACGAACACCTACATTTTCGGGCGGGACGCGACGATCGAGGTCGCCGAGCGGCACTGCCGGCTCTATACCGCGGAATGGACGCCGGAGGGCAACGCGAAAGTGAACGCGGCGCGAAAGAAGGCGGAACAGTGGGGGCTGGACCCGGAGCTGGCGCCGATGCTGGCCGAGCCGGAGTACCAGTGGAAGCGCGGCGAGAACCCGGTTTCGAGCCACATGCGGAACTGGATCGATGCCATCCGGGGGCTGGACCAGCCGCGGTGCGGGATGGACCGCGCCTGGGAAGAGGCCGTGACGATCGTGATGAGCGTGGAGTCCTACTTCAAGGAGCGCAAGGTGAAGTGGGACCCGGTGAACGAGCAGATCGTCTGAGGGCGCGTCTTATCGCCGGCGGCGGGCGGCCAGGCCGCCGGCAAGCAGCCCGGCGCCGATGAGGGAGCAGGTGCCGGGTTCGGGATTTTCCGTCAGGGGAGCGGGTTCCGGCGCGGGGTTGAAACGCGCCGCCGGGGCCACGGACTCCAGCCGCGCCAGGAAGGTCTGGTATTGCCATCCCTGGAAGGAGCCATCGGGAGCCGCATTGCCGCTGATGACAGCCCACTGGCCGAGGCCGAAGCCGGGGTTCTCGCGGACTACGACAGCGGCGGTACGCATCCATGCCTGGGCCAGAGGGGTAAGGGAAATCGACTGGTTTTCGGCGTCGTCGAGGATGCCCCAGACCGCCTGCTGGATGTGGAGATCCGGGAGGAAGGGCGTCCCGCTGCGGTAGGCTTCCATCTGCGTGATGAGCCATGCCGCAGCCTGGTAGCGCTCGACGGCGCCGAGGCCGAGATCCCACCAAAAGTCCTGATTTCCGAAATTGCCTTTGCGCACGAGCGCGGCCTCCTCGGGCGTCCACGGCATCAGGGGGATCACGTTCGCCGCGTAGGTGTTGCCTTTCGAGGCGAACCGCTCCACGTCGACGCACCACAGGTCGACGTCGACGCCATCGACGAGCCCGTTGTAGCGGCCGCCGCTGAGGACGAGCAACAGGCGGTCATTTGTGATTTGAACCGTCCTGGCGGCGCCGAGCGCGGAGGCGGGCAACAAAGGGCTGGCCGAGAGGGACAGGGCAAGGAGGGTGGCCGCGATGGAAGCGCGCAAAAGGCTCATGAAATTCTCCTGCCAGCCGGGATTCCCATTCTAACGAAATCCCGCTGTAATTGGTACCGTAACAGAGGGAAAACGGAAGCGAAATAGGCGGCTGGTTCCAGGACGCCGGAGCGCGGGCCGGCCGCGGGCCTTGCAGGCAACGGGCGCGCCGTGGCAGGGCTTTTGCACATCTTTAAAAACACAGGGGGATGCGGGCAAGGCAGGGGGGCTACCCCGCATTCAAAATGGGGGTAGGCGGTATAGGACACGGGGACGCTGAAAATCGCGCGGCCTGGCGCCCGAACGCCTGGTTGAAGCGGCCGGTGGCGGCGTGGCGGGCGTGGAAGCCGCTTCGGGAGGATCCGCAGTCCGGGTGGACGGACTCGGAACCGGGAGCGCAGCGGCCGGGCGCAGGGGAGGCGGCGCGCACACAGGCGCGCCCGCACACGGTGGCAGGCGCGCTGCCATGAGCGCTCAGGCCGCGCGGGAGAGCCAGAGGACGAGCTGGAGATAGGCGTATCCGGTGAGCGCCATGGCGAGGGCTGCGGCAGCGGTCCACACTTTTTCCGTAAAATCCGGCACAAGCCGGGGAGTGCCGGCCAGATATCCGAAGACAAATCCGGTAGCCAATCCGCCAATATGGGCGGCGTTATCTACCCGGAAAAACGGCAAAAGGCCGAACAAAAGCCCGTAAACAGCCCAGCGGATGTAGAACCCCTTGATCATCGCCGCCTCGCCGGACCATTTGTAGCGGACGCCGAGCGCGATCATGGCGCCGATGAGGCCAAAGAGGCCGGCCGAGGCGCCGACGGTGAGCATGGTGCCGCGCAGCATGCTGAGAGCGAATCCGCCGATGGTGGAGAAAATATAGATCGCCACCATGCGTTTTGTCCCGTAGATTTCTTCGGCATGGCGGCCGAGATCCATGAAAACCCAGAGATTGAAAAAGATGTGCATCAGGTTTCCGTGGAGGAAGCCGGCGGTGATGAGCCGCCACCATTGCCCGCCGAAGACGGCCTGGGGCAGGGCCGCCCCGTAGCGAATGAGGGCGTTGGCCTCGCCGACCTTGGCCGAGGCCAGCAGGGTGACCAGATACAGGGCGACGCAGGCGAGCGAGATGACGATGGTGGCGAACTGGGCGGTGGGGAGGAGGCCGCCGAGGATGCCGCCCGGGTCGCGGCGGTCGATGGCGCGGGGGCCGACGGGCGTATCGCAGTAGGGGCATACCTTGTCGTGAACGGTAATAAAGGCCCGGCAGTGCGGGCACATGCGGCGGGTTTCCACTGTTTTCATTGTAGCGGCGGACTTTGTGGCGTGTTCGCATCAGGCGCTTCCCGGTCGCGCCTCAGGGGAAAGCCGGATTCTTGCCTTGCGGGAATGCATGATTGACTGGTACCAGGCGCCCATGGCGCGCGCCGTGGAGGAAGAGCTGTGAAACGGAATCTGCTGCCGCTGTTTGGCATTGCGCTGGCAGCCGCCGCTGCTGCGACGGGGGTGTTTTACGCGCTGCTGCCGGCGGAGATGGCTGGAGGGACGGCGTCGGCCCATGCGACGGTGGTGGTGGCGGCGCGGGACATTGCGCTGGGGGCGACGCTGCGCGGGGAGGATCTGCGACTGGAGCCCTGGAAACAGGGGGCGGCGCCGGAGGGCGCGCTGCGGCTGGTGTCCGACGCCGCGGGGAAAGTGGCGTTGCGGCCGCTTTCGGCGGGAGAGGTGCTGCGGGCCGGGAGCCTGGGACCGGCCGGGACAGGAGCGCTGGCGGCGATCCCGCAGGGGTTCCGGGCTTTGAGCCTGCACCCGATGGATTCGCACGGCGTGATCTCGATGCTGCAGCCGGGCAGCCGGGTGGACGTGATGGTGGTGAACACGCGGGGAGAGTTGTATGCGCGGCGGGTGCTGGAAGACGTGGCGGTGCTGCAGGTGCAGAAAGGGGATGCGCAGCGGCCCGTGGTCACGGTGCTGGCGCGGCCGGAGGAAGCCGACAGGCTGGCGCTGGCCGATGCGCTGCAGCAGGTCAGGCTGCTGGCGCGGAACCCCGCCGAGCGGGGGGCGGGCGCGGCTGCCGCACGGTGAGCGATCATGGAGCGCGCCGCATTCAC
>Ga0308417_1000498_pt1 | contig 28633 bp, 44 predicted proteins | sample HotsprSampleOS65_FD_203528 | JGI IMG/M metagenome (GOLD analysis project Ga0308417, IMG submission 203528) | Hot spring phototrophic mat microbial communities from Octopus Spring, Yellowstone National Park, Wyoming, United States - 20090730_OS65 ...
GCCGCATCATGGCTACTCAGTCGCCATCTTTCCCGCCGCCGCTCGCGCCGGCAGAGCTGATAGCCTTCTGTGCGCGCGTAGCGCCAGACAGTTGCCTCCACAACAGCACCATGTCCTGTTTCGGCACCTCCAGCGCACGGGCCAGCCGGAACGCGAGCGCCATGCGGTTGGTTTCGGCGCTGTACCGTTTGCTGCCCTCCCGCAGAAGCTTCAACGCCATGTTGGCCTTTTCGATGGTTGCATCGTCCATCTGGCCGTCGAGCACAGCACGCACGTCGTTGAGTCCTCTCCGCGCGATGCTGTCCAGCTCGCTGGTCAGAATTATCCCGTCATCTTTCTGGTTTGCCATTTTCTACCTCCGTGAGTTGATAAGAAATTTCTCTCAAGGCTTCGCGGCGCTTTTTGGCTCGCGCCGACCGCCGGCGCAGCTCGCTCTCTGCCGCCCGCTTGCCAGGCTCGGTTGTCACGTCAGCGCCAGCCGTGACGGTGATGCCATACTCATCGGCCTTGTACGCCAGCAGCTGGCGGAACTGCGCCGCAGGCCAGGCCAGAGCGCCGATCTCGGCGATCTCGATCGTGCCGACAAGTTGAGATCGGCACCACTGCACGATATCAGCGGTCCAGCGATGCAGGTAGTCGCGCAGCCAGTCCTGCCAGCCCAGCCGCGCGATCGCCTCGCGCTTTCTACGAGCGTGCCCTTTGCGCCGGCCACATTGTGCCAGTACGCGCCGGCGAATTAGATCCCAGTCATCCGATCGCCGCAGCAGGTACTGATAGCGGTCCGTATAGCACTTAGTCTGCGTCTCGGTGCGGACGAGGAACCTGCCGTCGTCCGTCACAGAGATCACGGCGCGGCGCTCGCCAGGCGGCGGCAGGGGCGGCAGAGTCAGCGGATACGTGATTCGCACCGTGATGCCGCGCCGCTCGACGTGCACCGTCGCTTTCTTCATTGGGATTTCCCAGCGCAGCATCTTGTCTAGAATCGGTCCCTGCCATTCGTCGCGCGCGGAACCGCGCTTGATCGGAATTTCGATCCACGATCCGCGCAGATCTTTGTGCGACCGAGCGCGCAGTCTCACCACGTACTCGTCGCCGCGCTTGACGAGCTGGACGCCGGAGTCCTCGCGCCTCGCCTTGCCGGTGACGGACAAAGCAGCATCTGGTCGCCATTCCGGCAACGGCGCGCCGGCGAGGATGCGCTTGCCCTCGCGCGTCCACACGCCCTGAACCTCCATCTCCGCAGCGCTGTAGGCGTCGCCCGACAGCTCGCCTTTCTCGCGCTGGCGCACCGCTTTGCTCGGACCGGCCTTGTCGTCCGGCGCGGACGGGGATGTCCAGCCGTAGGCCTGCGCCCATTTCGCGCGCAACATCATGTTGCGGTAGTGGGCCGCCTGCCATCCGAGATCGCGCAGCTCGCGATACAGTTCGCGGTGCTCTGCATTGGACCAGTCCAGCGCGGCCCGCAGAGCGAGCACGCGCTGGACGGTCCTCGTCGCCCCATTCGGGGCTTGCGACGGCATTTCCGCTGCCACGCCACGCGGCGGGTGCGAACCGCCTCGGTTGATATTTCTTTCGTGGTCGGCGTTTGGCGGTGCCGTCGCTGGCAAACCGCTGGAGCGCCCCTTGTAGAGCTCGGCGATTTTGCGCTCGATCTCCTGCATTGCTGCCGCCTGGCGCTCCACAGCGCGGAGTGCGAGGTTAAGGTCAGTTTCCGCCATCAGAATTTCTCCAACAGTAAGAGCACAATGGCCGCGGTTTCAATGCTCAGAGCTGTTACTGCCGCGGCTAACAACGCCACCAGCCTTTTCTCGCGCTCGCGGGCGCGATGCAGTTGGAACCAAGTCCTGACATCGTCGTATTGGACGTTCATGATTACCTCCCGTATTCTCCGCATCGTTGAATGTGTCGGATGAACTGAGCTACGCCAGACAGGTACACGCCGCATCGGCAGTATCCGGCAGCGGAACGCAGCTGCTCGACCGCCGCGGCGATTCGGAAATCACGCGCGCAGTCCTCGCACAGAGGTGCTGCGCCATCGAGGCGGCCCCACGCCTTCGTGATCTCCATGCCACAGCGCATGCAATTCCTTTGCATCTAGACCTCCCTCACATCGGGCAGCCGCTGGCCATCGCGCCAGCGGTGAATGAGTTTGCGCGCGTTCGGCGGGGCAGGAAAATCGCGGAGCAGTTCCATTTCAGCCGCCCCTGGCCAGTCGCGCGTCTTGACCTGAACGAGTACGATGTCGGCGCTGCCGATGCCGATGACGTCCCACGCGCCGAGACTCGCCGCCGCACGCGTGCAGCGGTAGCCGGCGGCCTCGAGCAGCGCCATGCTCCGGCGCTCATTCCGCGCTCCCTTGCGCTTGGCATCGCGCATTGTCGCATGCCTCCTCTGCATCAGCAAGAGCTTGTGCCAGACAATCCAGCTCGTCCGATTCGGCGAACGCAGCACAAGCCGCTTCCCAGCCGAGCGCATAATCCTCGCTGGGGGCCGGATCCGGCGGGATGAACCCATACTGGAGTAGATCTCGCAGGCATCGCGCACGCCAGATGTGCTCCTGGGAGTCGCGGTATAAAAGACTCCCAGCAGCGATCATCCGGATGGCCTCAACCGCTGCTGGCACCTGCGATGAGTAGCTCGCCCGGATCTCATCACACAGCGCGTTCCATCCTCTGACGAACTCCCACTTCGATGGCTCTGGCGGTGCGATGCCTCGCCAGATCATTTCGCGCGCTGCGGCTGTCGCGGCGATGAGCCGGATGAGGCTCAGGTGGCGGCGGAGCTTGCGCGCGTCGTCAACGGCGATCGCGAGCGCCTCGCGCTCGCCCCGCTCCACAACAATCTGCTCGTAGTAATCCATGTATCACACCTCGCGCTTAGCTGTTGACAGTGGCATCGTCGCGTCCTTCCCGTTGTTCCGCGCGCGCCAGCTCCGACAGGCGCTCGGCGATCTGAGCCACCTCGGGCGGCCATAGAAGTACGCCACCAGCTGCGGCAGCTATCTCGGCCAGATCGCCCCATGCGTTCCCGGCTCGCCAATCATAGCCATTCCGCAGAAATTCCTGGTACCGCATCAGGCGCTGCGCGAGAATCCCTATGTACATCGCCGCGAGCACCCCGTAGCGCTCCTCGAGTTCGCGCGCCCGCTCTGATATGTCCTCGTCCGATGCATGAGCTACGACCGCGCCGGTGGCACAGAGCAACTCCTGCGCGGTCTGACAAATCATCTCGCGGCGGTCCATGAAGGTCACCGCGACGCCTCCTCGCCGCTCACCGCCTCATTCTGGTGCTCGGCAACCGCCTCGAGCTCGAGCACGGGCTCCTCGCTTAGCGGGTTGTCCTGTGGAATGCCGAGCTCGGCGCGCTCGTCCTGCTCAATGGCCTGCGCCAACTCGATGCTGATTGGCAGGTATTTGAAGAGCCTGCGAATTACGGTCTTGAGCGACATGGCCTCGTAGTGCGTCTGCCACGGGCCGCTCGTCGCCGATTTGCTCTGCGCGCGCGCGGCCTCGATTTCGCGACGGGACATCACCTCGAACTGTACGCCGCCATCCTTGAGCTTGGCCACGGCGTAGACGAACCGCAGCTTTTCTGGCTGCGTGCGGTTCGGATTGTCAAAGTCGGGCACGTGCGTCAAATCGCTGTCCAGCCCGAATTTGACGTCGAACCGATCGCCCTCGTATACCGCGCGCGCCTCGATGCTCTGGATCTGCCCGGAGCGCCGCGCCAGGTCGATCATGCCGCGGTAGCCGAGGATGAACTGCACCTCGGTCCGGCCCGCTTTGCGGTTCTCAAACGGAACCAGGTAAGCATGACCCAGCGTACCGCCCGGCTCAAGCCCGAGTTGGGCGCAGATCATGATGGCACCGAGAAATGACATCTGATCGCAGCGCGCTAGCGCCGGATTGCGTCGCACCTCTGTCAGCGCCACGCGCGCCAGCCTGTCCGCCGTGACGTGCCGGGGCAGGGCGAGCGCCATCTGCTGCTTGATTTTGGGATCGTTGAGTAACGCCGCGATGTCGTTGGTGAGGCGCTGCGGCAGATTGCTGCCTGTCACTGCGGATTTGAGCGCTGTGCTCATTTCGGCTCCTTGAGAACGAACCGGCGAGTGCCGGGTTGGGTGGTGGTGTGCCTCGCGATGAGCTCCGCGGGCACATTGGCCTCGCGGATCACCGCCTCGTAGTCGACGATTTTTCGTGCTGAGGTGGCGCGCCAAGTAGCAATGGGGCGGCCATGGAGCGTCAGCACACTGCGCTCACCGAGCGCGAGCTTGATGCGTTCAACGGCCGCCTCGTAATCTCGCTCGGCTTCCGCCATGCGGGTCCGCGCCTCGCGCGCGGCATTGTACGCTGCGATCAGTTCCTCGTCCGCCTCTAGCGACTCTCCGTTGTCGCTGGGCCATCCGTGGTCTGCCTCGCGGGCGGTGGATGGAGGGGGAGGGACCCGCGCCAGAACATGATCGCGCCAGAATGTTTCGGCGCGGGCGAACATGGCGGCGATGGTCTCATTGTCGCGCTCGATACGCCGCACAACGAGGCGCTGGCCACCGATCAAAGCGGCTACGTCGCACCACGGCAAGCCCGTGATGCCGAGGTACCACATGCACTGCGCTGCGCAGTGCAGCGGAACCGCGTCCGGGTCGTCGCCGCGGCCCCATTCGTGAGCAGCGAATGCGTTGACGGCCTTGCACTCGAGAACGCCGTCAGCGCCGCGCAGCTCACCGCCGCTCACTCGCGCACGACCGCGCGCCGGCAGCACCACGCGGTCGAGAGTAGCGATCGCCCACTCTCGACCACGCGCCCTGATCAGCGTGTTGACGCGCTGGATGCGCACACCAGCGCGGGCCGCGTACTCGCGCGCGATGAGGTCCTCGAGCAGCAGCCCCCAACGCATCGACTCTGTCTCCGGCTGCTCCGCCCCGTCCACCTTGTCGCGGTACACGTCGAGCGGCGTGCGCCACGGACTAAGACCGAGGATGGCGGCGATGTCAGAGCCGCCGATGCCGGTGCGGCGGGCCGAGAGCCACTCGTCGCGGTTCACGCTACTGCTCCTGCCGGATCGCTCCGAACTGGAGTTCTGCGGCGCGAGCCGCGGCTGCCTCCAGGATCCGCTTGGAGACCGCGCGGCCCTTGAGAACTTGGCTGACGGTGGTGGGCGTTACGCCGAGTTGCCTGGCGAGGCGGCCGATCTCGCCGCGATTGCGAAGGAGAACGCGCCTTATTTTCGTTAGGCTTATCTCTTGGCTCATCGCCTCTCTTATAAATCGTCTCCGCGAGGCCGTCAAGCCCCCCCCACGGAAGGAATTCACTAAGTGGTTGAAAACAAAAGAAAAAAAGTTGCAAGATTTCTCTTGACAAAAACCGCTAGTTGTTTTAAGAGAGAAAGTGAAAGGAGGAAATATGATCATCGCGAACGCAGTTTCTCTAAACATGATCCCGCCGGATGTGACGTCCGGCGGGATCATCTTCAGGCGGATCAGCCTGACCGAGGCTCAGCGCCTCGTCCGCGAAGCAAACGAGATCGTGTCCGCGATTGGGCACGCGGACACGGCCCGTCTGGTTGGCCGGCAGCTCGGCGTCGAGCTCCAGGCCGACCGCCGTACCGTCTTCCTGGGTGACGAGCTCACGCTCGTCGCCCAGTATGTGGGTCCCCGCCTCCCTGAGGGAACGACCGAGCTCCCTCGGGGGGCGCGGATCGAGTGGTTCTTGGTTCGCCTCGCGACCGGCGAGGAGCTCGCCGGTCGGGGCGACATGGTTTTCTATCCACAGGGGGCTGGGAGCTAATCCCAACCCTTTTCGTTTATGGAGGAGCAATGGACAAGATCGGAAAGGAGCGCCACGTCGCTGACCGGTTGCGCGCCGGCCAGCGAATGACAATCGAGGAACTCGTAAGGGAAGCCGCCCGGCTCCCCGGCTGGTTCCTGACGGATCGCAACGCCATTCGGCGTCGCGACCCCAATGGGGCACTCCAGTGCCCCATCACCGCAGTGGCCTTCGTCTGGACCGGGAACTACTACCCGGTCCGTGACAGCATCCTGGTGGCAGCCCGTGCGATCGGGCTGCCGTACGGCCACGCTGTCGCGGTCGCCGAGGCCGCCGGGCCTTGGTGCACCGTGTTCGATTGCGAGTGGAGGTACCGCCTCGAGCGGGACCTCCTGGGCAAGAGGTACGTCTAAATGGTCGTACCTCTTGAGTTCCAGCTCGGTCGCCGGGGCGACCTAGTCGCGGTCGCCCCAGATGGCCGGGTTGTTCTCGCCGCGCGCGGCGAGCGCGTAGAGGCGGACGTCCGCTTCTACGTCGCTCGCCGTCTCGTTTTGACGGCATCTGGCCGTGCGTACATCGCGCACGGCTTGGTGCCGGCTGCCAGCGTGCTAGAGTGCTGGCAGCTTTCCGCTCGTGGGGCGGAGCTGGCCGGCTACATCTACGATGACCCGGCCCGGCTCCCGACCCACACCCACCCAGCGGTGCGGGCGCACGTGGAGCGCCTGCATCGCGAATATACCACCTGTCCGCGCTGCGGCGGCACCAAGGAATCCACTTGGCGGTACTGCCGCCGGTGCAGCGAGGAGCTGTTCCCGCGGGAGCCGCAGCCGGAGTTTGCGGCGTATCCGGTGGCGGTTCCCGATCCGCCCGATCATCGCTTCCCGTCCGAGCAGGACATCTTGAACGGTGCCCCCATGGTCTGCTCATGTGGGGCGAAACTCGAGGTCATCGTGGGCGTCTGCGAGTCCCAGGACCGCGACGACGTTCACGTCGGCATCGCTAGGATCGAGTGCCCGCGCGAGCACGATGACTGGCGGGTGTGGGGCGAGTCCCTGCCTGCCGAGTGGCGGCGGGTGTGGGATTTGCTCGTGCGCGAGCACTTTTATGGCCCGATTCTCGCGGGCCAGATTATCAACAAGTACGCGCGGGCGGGAAAATCACCCGCGGAATGGGAGCAGATGTACTGGCTCCCGAGAATTACGGAATAGGAGGAGCTGATGAGGCAGCAAGAAGTGCAGATTGGCGGCAAATACTTTGCGAAAATCAGTGGCGACCTGTCGGTTGTGAGGATCACTGGCCGCACGCCTTACAGGCGTGGCCGCCTCGACGTGTTCGAGGCGGTTAACCTCAAGACGGGCCGCCGTGTTCACGTGACCGCCGCGCGGCTGCTGGCTCGCGTGACGGAGGAGGACCTGCGGGGATGGATGGAGAAGGAGGCCAAATGAAAATCGAAATTAGAAACAACGGTTGGATCAACGGTAAGGTGTTTTCCGCCCGGTGGCTCGAGATGGGACCGGACGCGGTTGCCATGGCAGCCGGTTCCATGGCTATTCAAATTCCGACGAGGATCACGGGCGGTGTCGAGGTTAGCGTCGATGCGCCCAGGGGCGTGATCTTGAGGGCGGATAACGTCGAGCTCAGAATCGAGGCGAACCTCACCCTCAAGATGGAACCCAGCGGGCGTATCACGGTGAGAGCCCCCGGGAAAGAACACACCTTCTCGATCACCACCTGGGACATCGAGGTCGAGGAGCCAGACGCCGAGCCGGAGGTGACGACATGTTCAAGGTCGTAAGACGAGACGCGCACGGCAGGCTCCTGTCGTGCGCGGTCGAACATCCGGAGTTGGTGGTGGAGTACCGACCCGGTTTCTGGTCTGAGGCCCCGGTTGGCGGGCTGCTGGTATTTACGCAATACCAGCCCGCTGATCTCTTGGCTGTCGCGCTGTACGTCGCCTCGCTGGAGACGTTTGAGGTCTGGACGTGCGAGGTGTCCGAGCGCGTCCGGCTGCCGGAGTTCTCGTTGACCAGGACTGACTTCAGAGATTTGGTCGAGCTTCTCTGGGGCTCGGAGGACGTCCGAGCGATAAGGCACCAGCTCTGGCCGGCGAGGCTGGAATTCTGGCCTGAGGCAACTCAGGCTTATCGGAGGGTCAAGATCGTTGAAAGAGTGGGCACGTAAAGGAGGCTAAAATGAAATACGTGAGATTCCAACGTAACGGCAGGCAATACGAATTTGCCTGCGATAGCTATGGGTACGGTTTGTTCTATCGAGATGAGCGCGACTGGGGATCGTACCATCAGTTTTTGGGGAGCTGCCAGACCCCAAAATTCGAGTCCCCCGAACAGTTCATCCGGTGGATCCGGCGACGGTACCACCGGCCCGGCAGGGTCGTTGAGGTTCGCTGGGCGTGAGCGATGAAAACGGCCAAACGCCGGTGCCCCAACTGCGGGGCGGAGCTTCCGCCCCGCACAATCATCTCGGCATTCCACTCTCTGGTGGCTTCCCGGCAGACTCCTCACGCCGGGCCCGGGAGGCCATCAAAGCCTACATCGTGCCCTAAATGCGGCGTGCTGCTGCCATCCGCTTCGGCGGCACGCGGACACTGCCGCAGCAAAAAACAATCTTAAGATTTCTTGTTTTCGGGGCGATCCGGTTTGTTCGTCCAGTAGCCCCAGAGTGCCGCGACGACGGCACCGGCGGCCAGGCCGATCTGATCCGGATCGCCCTTCAGTAGCGCCGTCCAGTCCAGCTGCGCCGCGATCAGCCCCGCCGCCACGATGCCCATGATCGTGGTGCGCGTGTCGTTTGATCGCGCGATCGAATTGATAAACGCGCGAATGATTCGCGCCTTGACTGCAGTCAGCATGTCTCCTCCCCGAAAGCTGCTCTAACTCGCCTCTCCCATCCGCGCGCATAGCGCGCGTACCGTTCTCGCGCAGCCAGCGCGCGATAGAACCGCTCCACCGTCCCCCGGAACGCGCCGAAGGCCGCCCGTCCACGCCGATTCGTCGCCGCCAGCGTGCGCGGACCCATTCTGCCATCCACGCGCAGCGCCTCGCCGGCAGCATTGAGCGCTTGCTGCCACCACCGCACGCAGCGCTCAGCGCCGACGTTCACCGCCGTGATCAGCAGCGCCTCCGCGATCGCCTGATCGGTGACCGCTCCGAGCATCAGGGGCTGCCACCAGTAGCGCCGGTAGATTTCCGCTGCACGCTCGCGCGTGATCTCGCGCGGATCATCTCGCAGGCCCGCCGCGCGCAGCCAGCGCGTCGTCAAACCGTAGCGCGCCGGGCCAGCGTCTACATCCGCCTCCACGTACTCGCTGCCCTCAAGCGCCAGCAATTTCCGAATCGCTCGCTCTGCGTCCGCCACGTTCTACCTCACGTCGTCGGATATAGCACCGCGAGCGTCAGTAACTGCCCTCCGGTACGCCGATAGTAAATGCACCACCACTGTTTGCCGTCGAAGCTGATGATCGCGTCCATCGGCCAGTCGCCCTCGACGACGATTGCATCCCAGAGCTGGCCGATTAGCCTTGCTGTATCGCCTATGCCAGTAGGTCCCCAGCCGATCAGAGGCTCGAAAACCGGTACACTGCCATCCATCCACTGCCTCAGCATCGTGCTATTAGCCGAAATCCGCCATCCCGCCAAGGCGATGGCCCCGTTCCCGTAGGAGTTCGAACCCCAGCCGGCCGTCCCATAGAGCGCGGCCATCCCGACCGAATCGTGGAACGGCGCATTATTTGATGCACGAAAAGAATACCTGTCAGATGTATCTGTATCGGACATCGCCGAACATCCTAGCCATCCCACATTCGCAGGCGACAGGAACGATGGCAGCCACGGTATCCCGCCGGCCAGATATGATCCTGGCGCGACCGTTCCCGGCGCGATGACACAGAACTGATATGGATTCGCGAACCATCGGTAGACGCGGCCAGATACCGCGCGCAGGAACACATCCTGCGCCGGTGCAATCGTTTCACTCACGTTCATCAATCGCGCGCGGGCGCATTGATTCGTACCGCCCGGATCGTAGAGCCTGATGCGGATCTGATGGCCGGAAGGCGTGATACCTGAATTCAACTTCCAGTCTCCGCTCGATCCGCTGGCGACGCTCCAGCCCGCGTCTACGAGCGCCGCTTTGAGTCCGTCTACGATCGACAGTCTCGTGGGTCCGTCAAACGTTCCCGTTCTCGCTGCTCCGCTGTATTTGATGCCCATTATCCCGTCACCTTCTGCACACTGCCGGTAGCGTACAACTCGCGCGCCATCGGCGGATCATCCGGCATCATGTTCACGCCGTACGTCGTACCGCTCAACAGTTCTCGCGTGAACGGTACGCTTCCGCCGACGGTCTCGGCGTCGACGAGCACATATGGTCCTGTCCAGCCGAACGACCACTCGCCTGGCGCACCAGCTCCGCCGCCACCAGCGCCCACGCCAGTGCGCGCCATCTCGACCAGTTTCGCGAAATAGTTTGTGCCAGCGGCAGCGCTCGGCTCGGCATCCGAGAGCTCCGCCTCGATCCGCACAATCTCGCCGAAAGGCGACCAGCGAATTGTCCAGCGCACCCGTTCGCAGAACAACGCCTGTGAGATACCGAACATCGACGAATTCACAACGATTCGCATTCCCGGCTCGAGATCGCGCCGTCCGATCTCTGCCGTCGCGCGGATGCCGTCGCGCGCATATCGGCGCAGCCTCGCTTGCGCGATCGCGACCATGCCGTCAGGGTTCACACCGGCTTTTGTGTCCTCGATCGCTTCCCAGAGACCACTGCCTCCCGTCAGGCCTTTCATTCGCTGGATCTCGTCATCGTCTGCCTCCGCGATCACTTTGAGACCGTACTCCTGTTGCTCCCACGGATCACCTGGTCTATATCTCACGTCCACGTACGCGCCGCCTTCGGGGGCCTGCCAGTCGAGGTTGTAAATTCCGCCTGCGCCGATCCAGTGCCAGAAATCATAGCCGCTCTCGGGCGGCTGCTCGCTCGATGGGTCAACGGCTTTGATCGTCTTCGCGACTCCGCCAACCGAAATCTCGTAGACCTGGTAGACTACCCATCGAGTTGACACCATCCAGGAGCCCGGGCCGGGGAAGAACAAGCTTTCCGTCCATTCATCACCGAGCTGCGGTATCTCGGTTCTCACCCATTGTTTGTTGCGGTAGTCCTCCAGCGTTCGCGTCACGCGGAGATCGTACACGTCGCGGTTATCATCCGTGATTTGCCATGTCGCGTTCCGCGCCGTGAACGTTTCGAAGTGCAAACGTTTCTGATGGTCGATGTACCAAACGCAGCCAGCGATGTCCGCAAGCTGCCTCAATGCCTGCGCTACCGGCGTATAGTAGAAACTCAGCGATCCAGCGATGAGCTGGTTAGGTGGCGAGCCAGTTACCGTGATGCCCTCGTCGCTCAGCCCGACGGTGACGATGTGGTTGATGATGTTCGGCAGATACCAGCCGGAGTAATTCGCGCGCAGCAAGCGCCGCGCCGCGACGTGGTGCAGGTCAACGCATTCCACCTCCGCTTCGGTCGTTCCTGCGCCGATGATGAGTCGTTCTTCGATGCGCCATATCCAGCCGCGAAACAGCGGCGTCGTCCCATCGTCGATCTCGACGTACTGGCCGAGCGCCGGCCTCCATCCGCCGGTGTCGCGGAGGTGGAAACGAGCCGACGCGCGGAATGCCAGCTTCCGGTCGAGCACGATGCTCGATGCCGCCAGCCTCGAGGTTCTGTCAACGCCGCCCACTCGCACCGTGATTGCCATGATTACTCCAGCACGTATCCGGCGGACTTCAGCGACCGCGCGATTGTAGTTGCGACATCATCTGCGATGGTGCGCGCATCTGCCCGAACGCTCACGTTCACGTTCACCGGCACAGTTGCTGGCGCGAGCGCTCGGCCGCCTGACGTCGGCGCGATCGAGCGCGCCGCGTTCGCCGCCGCGCCAGCGAGACCTTCCAGCATCTGCCGCAGCAGATCGTGAATGCCGGTCAGCAAATTCACGGCCTCCCACGCTGGATCAGCCAGATTGCGAAGCCACGGCCACCACTGATTCGCAGAATCCTGCAGCGCCTGGAGCTGGCTCAGAATGCCGCGCGTCGTGACCTCGATGCGCGCGACGTCCTGCTCGATGCGCCGCCCTTGGAAATAGCCGAGAATGCTTGAGATGAGATTCGTTGCGAAATCCAGCCAGCCGGCCAGACCGCCGCCAGCCACGGCTGGTGCGCCAGCGCCGCCTCCGCCTCCCGCCGCGCCTCCGGACGGCGTCTTCGCGGCAGCGCCGCCTCCGCCGAACACCCGCGCGATTGCGCGTCCGATGTCCTCGATCTGTTTGAACAGGCCGCTGAACGCCTGGCCGAGACTCGCGACTTCGCCTTTGATGAGATTGGCGATCGCGCGCGCAATGCCACCGAGCGCCTCCTCGATCACGTACCGCAGCGCCGCCCGTGCGATCTGCATGAACGTTTCCGTCATCACGTCGCCGAGCGACTTGCCCTTGAGTATCACGTCGGCAATGCCGCGCGACATGTCAGTAAGTACCGTAGATACTTGTTTGCCCGCCTTCGTCCACGCGTTTTCGTGTTTTTTCACTTCCTCTGTTACAACGCCGATCAGCTTTGGCGTGCGCCCCATCGCTGCTTCAAGAGTTTTCCAGTGGTCGCCGCTAGACGCCGCGAGCTTTTCCACCGCATCGGAGATCTCCCCTAACTCCGCATGAAGTTGAGCCCACCATTGCACGCTGCCCACGGCGGCTTGGCGCATCACCGCATCCAGATGCGAGAATAGCACGCCTTGCTCTTTGATCGTAGCGTTCAGCTTCGGCACTTCGTCCAGCATGAACGCGAGTGGGTCGCGCACGCGCTCCAAGGTTTTGATGTAGTTGTCCCAGGCGACGGAGAGTTCATACGCGGAGATTTTGCCCTGAGCGAATGCGAGGTGCAGTAAGTCAACCTGCTTTCGTAACTCTTCGAGCCGCACTTCCTCGCGCGTTCGCACGCCGAGCGCAACGAGAGCTTCCGTCAGTTCACGCGCCTGGCGTTCCGCTTCGCGCTGCGCCTCAACGAGTCGCCGAGTCTCCTGTTGATCGTCTACCGTCGCCTGGATCTTGCGGCGCGTCGCCTGCTCGACTTGTTGTTGTGCGCTCTTGAATAACCCTGCCTGCTCAGCTGCTCTCCGCAAAGCCGCCGCATATTGCTCCGTGGTCATGTTCCCGCGCTCGACCACGATGCCGTGTGCGCGGAGCCGGTCCTCGAGCGCTTTCGTCGCGCTTTCGAGATCGCGCATCGCACGCGATGCGTCCCCCGAGACTCCAATGATTTTCTGGTAGACTGCCGCCGGGAACGCAGCCACGATCTCGATGAATTTGTTCAACGCACCGACTTTACTAACGATGTTCTCGTCAATCCAGCGCCCCAGTTGCCATCCAGTCCACGCCGCAGCAGTTAGAAGCACGGCCTCTTTGAGCGCGTACAACGCCGCTGTGAGGCCGGTCAAGCCAGCCGGACTAGTAGCCATCATGGCCGCCGAAGCAGCCGCCGCAAAGTTTCTGAATCCCAGTGAGACAAGATCAAGCAGGGGCGGTATCAGTACTTTGATTTTGTACAGAGCGCCGATCGCCTCAACTAACTGACCTACCGCGAACAGTACTGGACCAATCGCCGCAGCCAGCGCCGCAAGTCTGATTGTCCATTCCTGTACTGGTTGAGGCAGCTTGAGAAACCACTCCACCATTCCGCGCAACGCATCAATCGCGGTGGTGGCGACGTTCAGCAGTTTCTCGGTGAACGGCACGAGCGCATCGCCGGCCCGTGCGAGCGCGCGCTCGATGGCGTCGCGCATGTTTTCCAATTCGTTCTTGATGCCGCTTGTAACTTTGGGCAGTTTCTCAAGCTCAGAAACTAATGTGTTGATGAATTCGCGCGAACGGATGCCCATTTTCTGGAGAACTTCAGTATCGATCGTCCCAAAGGCCTCCTTGATGATTCGCGCGGCTTGCGGCACGCGCTCCAAAATCGGCTTCAGGTTATCCGCGGTGACTTTTCCGCGACTCTCCAGTTGCCCCAGCTGGCGGATGACTTCGTTCAGGTCTTCGCGCCCCCGCCCCACCGTCGCGAGCGCGTTGCCGAATGCCTCGATGATTCGCACCGCGTCTTTGAACGCGAACCCGACGGCTTGTAGCTGAATGGCTGCCTGAACCGCTTCTTTGAGCCCAAGCCCGGGCAATTTCGCGGTCTCAACCAGACGCTTTAGCTGGCGATCGGCTTCCTCCGCGCTGCCGCCGACTGCGATAAGTCCGCGCCGCAGCGCATCCATGTCCGCCGCCGCTTTTACCGCGATCGTGCCGAACCCGACCAGTGGCGCAGTCAACGCCACGGTAAGCGTGCTACCGACGGACGCGATGTGCTCGCCCAATCGCCGGAAACCGGCTGCCATACGATCCGTGGTCGATTCGAGCCGGCTCAGCGTTCCCGAGACGCGGGCCATCTCGCGGTCGAATTCCGTGATATCTGCGCCAACTCGAACAAGCAGATTTTTCGCCACGGCCTATTTCCTCACGAGCACGCCGGCAGCGCGGAGGGCACGGATCGCCTCCAGCGCGCCGCGCCGCTCACTCACGGGCTGGCCAGCTGCGCGTCGCGCCAGCGCGCGAAACTCACGGGGCGTGAGTTCCCAGAACTCATCGTTCGACAATCCCATCACGACGCGACCGATCGCCCACAACTCGAGCCAGGCGTCCGGGTCTACTGGGCCGGCCCCGTCGCCGGCGCTGCCAGTTCCCCCGGCTCGAATCCCGCCTCGCGCAGTACGGCCTCCGCCGCCTCCATTACCGCCGGCGGGGCCGGCAGCAGCTCTTCGAACTCCTCGAGCGTGATGTTGCGCTCAACGCCCGACTCGTACAGCAGCGCTGACATGAGGGCGACGTGAAAGCCGCCCTCATGCGCGCGCCTGAATGCGTTCGCGCCGAACCGCTGCTCGATTCGGCGCAATGTGCCCCACGTGCAGACCATTCGCCACTCGCGCCCGTCGCGCAGGGGCAGAACGACCTCGTCGATCGGGCGCGGTTGAATTATTCGCGCCATACGCTATCCAAGCTCCGACGCGCCAGGTCCTCCCTCGTACATCGGCGGAACGGGCATCACGGTAACCTCGACTTCCAGCAAGCGTCCCGGCTCGTTGCCGACCGGATTTGCTGAGGCGACGCGGCCCTGGAATTCAATGCCCACCCACTGCGTTCTCTGATCGTTCGCCGCGTATTCGAGCCGCCAGTAGTACAGGCTCTGGCTCTCGACGCCGTCGCGCAGATCGTCATACCAGGTCGCCGCCGGGTCCAGACGCGCGCGGAATGTCATCGCACGCAGCCTGCGGAGGCCCGGGCGCGTTGTCGCGTACTGATCGCCGAACGCAGTAATGTCGACCGCCTCCGTCTCCACAGAGGGCGGCGTGCATTGCCGCAGTCCTGGAATTTTTCTCCATGTAATCGGGCTCGACTTGGCATACCCGACTTTGAATTCACTCAGAAGCTCGGCCATTCTTTCCCTCCCATTTTTGGTCGAGGAGTTTTTCAATTCCTCGTTGAATCATGCCCAGCACGTACTCGCCGAGTAACTGGATCGCTGGCCGGAAATAAGGCTTGCCCGACCAGATTCGCGAGCCGTACTCGACGAGCCATGCGTGAGGCGCTTTGCGCATGTTGACGCCGACTAAGACGTTCGCGTATTCCGCTGGCCCCAGACCGATGAATATGGCGTCGCGGAGGTGTGTTCCGCGCGTCCGCCGCGGATTGTACGGCGCACGATCCACCATGCTGCGGTATAAGATCCGTGCGCCCTCCTCCGCGATCTTTTTTATCCTCGGATCTCCGCCGATCGCTCGAATCGCGCTCAGCGATCTGCGCAAATCGTCGAGGCCTTCGACTTTGAATTCCAGCGGCACTAACCAACTCCCGAAAGCTCGATAGCGACGTGGTGGTAGAACTCCGGATCTCTCCCGGATGACCACGTCCGGCCTGTGACCTCAAGATTCACGCCATCCGCACGAAGTCCGCCCAGCAGCTCGATTATCCGGTCCGCCGCCGCTCGGGCGATCGCCGCCGTCTTGGCGAGCACGCTTACCTGATACACGCCTATCCAGCGCCTGCCGACGCCGTCGAATGTCGGCTCGTAACGGTCAACAATGGGACCGTGAACCACGAACGGCATCGGTATCCCGCGATTGTCACCGCGAAGGCGAATACGTTCTGCTGGAACGATCGCGGTTAGAGCCGCGTCGCCAGTAAGTGTTGCCTGAATGATCTCCTCCGCCGGCATCACTCCGCCTCGCGACAGTACAAGTCCATCCATCCGCGCGCGTCTGGCTCGACACTCACGATGTCGAGCAGTCGTCCGCGCATCCGCACGCGCATTGCCGACGTCACGCCATCAATCGCTCGCGTCCGCAGCACAGTGCGCCGCTCCGCTGTTTCCTGGCCCGGTGCCTGGAACTCACGGCCGCGCGATGGCCCGAATGGCCCGATTCGCGCCCACGCGCGCGCGAATGTTTGCCACGTAGGCGTCGCCTCGCCCAGAGCGTCCGGCGCACTCGCGCCGCGCCGCTCGATCACGATCAACTCGCGCAGCTCGCCAGCACGCATTCAAGCGGCCTCAGAGTCAGCGGCCCCGCCCATCGCGTGGTCATCGTCGCCGGATACTCGGGCAGGTCGCCGAGCACCATGTGGCGGTAGCCGTCCTCGACGCGATTGTTCGGATCAACGCGCCGGTACCAATGAAATTTCCTGATCCGGTCCTCGCGGTGGAGGTAGCCGTAGTGCAGCGTCGTCGCGCAAACCGGCGGTGCGCCGTTCACGCGCCGCGGAACGTTCCCGCAGTGCAGCCCGCCGACGCATGTACTCCTGAAGCGGTCGCTGGGATGATAGAGCCACAGCGAGGGCCGGAGAAAACGCCCGTAGATGCCATCGACGCGTACCTGATCCTCGCGGTCCCACACGTATAAAATCTTGACCGAGTACACCGACGACAATCGCCGCGCGATCATCGCACGAATCGTCGAACGAGCATCGGGCACGAGCACCTCGTCGCCGTCCATCATGAGCAGCCACGTCTCGCCCTCAACGCGTTCGCCGGCGCGCGCGAGCAGATAGTTTTTGTCGCGCACTTCGTCGAGCCGATCCGGGAACGGCGACGGAATTACCATTGCCCCCGCCTCCGCCGCCAGTCGCGGCGTGTCGTCGCGCGAATGATCATCGAGGACCAGAACCTCATCGCAGACTGCGCGCATCGCCGCCACTGCGCGCTCAATCCAGCGCGCCTCGTCGCGCACGCGCATCAGTCCGATCAGCTTCATCGGCGACCGAGTCCTCCGGGTCTCTGCGCCGTCCGTTTGGTCCGTTCACGTCCCCACTCGGCGAGGTATCGGAGCGCGTCGGCAGGCGCAATCTCGCCCGATTCGACGCGCCGGCGCAAGCGCGCCACCTTTCGCATCCAACAGGCGCGTTCCTGCGCGGCGGCTTTGTTCGCAGAGAGTCTCTTAGCCCGCATTCATCACCTCGTGCAGCATCGCCCGGCCCCATTTGCGCTCGAATATCCGGGCGTGTATCTCCAGATCCTCGATGCGGCGCTCGTACGTCGCTCGGTTCGCTGCATGGCGGACGATCACTTCATACGTCACGCCGCATCGCATTCCTGCGCGCCCGATTCGCACGCAGTAATCCGTGTCGTCGAACCCGTAGCCACCCTCGAACTGCTCGTCGAGCAACCCCACGCGCGCGATCGTCCGCGCCGGCAGCGCGACGCAGATGAACGCCACGTCGCGCACTACTCTCCATCCACGCATCCCAGATCGCCAGCGTTGCGGTCCCCATTTGACCGGCCCGATCACCGCCGCCGCCAGCGCTCCCCAGTTGCCGGCGCACGCCAAACCGAGCAGTTTCTCCAGCCCGCCTCCCGTAACGACCTCGACGTCGTCGCCCATAATGATCACGTCGCGCCCAGCGGCATAACGCAACCCGATGTTCACGTTCCGCGCATAGCAGAACGGACGGACGCCGTCCAGCCATGTAACCGGCAAATCGCCGGCCCCATCGCGAGCGCCGTCATCCACGATCGCGATCTCGCCCTTCCATCCGCTCGCGCGGATGCTCGCGACACATGCGCGCGCGTTCTCAGGTTTCCGCGACGGGATTATGCAAATAGCTTCCGCGCCCACTTCGGCACCTCGCGAACGTCCAGCTTCGACCAGTTCGGCCCGCCTACCGCTCGCGGCGAGCTGTTGCTGTCGTGGATCGTCGCAATGAACGTCCAGGCCGCCTCCGCCGTGACCAGCACTCGTTCCGTCCATGCCAGCCAGCACAGGGCCGCATCCTCGCCCGTGTCCACGCGCGGAAACGGTCGCGCCATTGCCCATCGCCGCCGGTAGATGAGAGTCGCGCCGCAGGCGAACCACTCCGGCCCGCGGTAGAGATGCCACTCGCCAGTTCGCAGGTCTACGAACGGTACTACGCGCAGGCCGGCAATCATCGCGCGCCGCGATTCGATCAACTCGATCATGCGCGCGAGATATCCCGGCCCGTACCAATCGTCAGAGTCCCAGTGCGCGACCAAGTCGCCGCGCGCCCATCCCATCCCCACGTTCCGTCGCGCACCGAGCGACCCAGGCCATCGCCCGTATCGCTGACCGACTGGTTTGTCGAATGATGGGTTCTGCGGATCGTCGACAATGACTAACTCGCGCGTCGCGTAAGTCTGTCGCTCGAAGCACTCCAGCGCACGCGCGACCATGTCGCGTCGTCCCGACGTAACGAGGACCACAGACACCAGCGGTTCACTCATGGCCGGATTGCTCCGTACGCTATCTCGATGGCGCGACGCAGCGATCGCTCGGTCGCATCCGGGTACCGCTCGCGTAACGCCAGATAGACGATTCGCGCGATCACCTCGCCTTTCGAGATCTCGCTGCGCCACAAATTCGGCACGCCTAATTTCTCGGCGAGCGCCAGCAGCTCGTCGTCCGCGCGCGTCGGAGTCATTGCCGCGGCAATTGTCGCAAGCTCGTACGCCGTACGGAGGTACGGCGAGGCTGCCTCGACGCCGGCCACGAACCGCTCTGCCCATCCCGGCGCGAACAACCGCCGGAAAAAGTTTGCGATCGCTTCGATCACTTTCTTCATCGTTTTCTCCCCTCGAGCCCGTCGAGCCGGCGGCATATGTCCGCCACGACGGCCTCGCTCTCGCGCCGCGACACGAACCGCCCGTCGAGCGATTCGATCAGCTCGGCTTTAAATGCCGACAGCTCCGAGCGGACAGTGAGCTTCACGTAGGTTCCGATCGCCGCGCCGACGATCGAGGCCGCTGCCAGGGCGACGCCCGCGGCGGCCAACAGGTCTCCCGGCATCACGCTACCCTCAGCATGCCGATCAATGCGTCGAGGCCATGGCGGAACGCGACCGCATCCACTGCGGCGCGGTCGGTCACTGTCTCCGCCTCGCGGTTCTCCCACAACGCGCCAGTCATAAGGAGCACGGCTTGCACTGCCGCGCTTTCCGGCTCTGTGCCGGCGTCCGCGCCGGCGTCGTATTCAACGCGCAGCTCGCCAGCCGTCCGCGCGCACTCGATCGCTCCCGGTATCGTCGAGGTGTCCGCGACGTAATCCGTGCCCTCGGTGAGTGATTGCCACAGCGACCACGCATCGGACCGCCATTCGACGGACGCGACAGAGCGCAGGGGCGTAGCTCGCGGAAGCGCGACGCGTCGTGTGGCGGGGATGATCGCGCGCCACGTCGTACGGTAGAACGTTCTGCCCGTAGCCGCCTCGACGTACTCGCGGGCCGCAGCGACGTATCGCGCCAGCAGACCTACCGCGCGCGCGTCCTCGTCGGGGTCCGACAATTCGGGGACCCGGCAGTGGAGTCTGGCTTGCTCGACGCTCACCAACTCCGCTACCGGGCCCGCCACTCGGACGAGAGATACCGGCACGATCCGCTGGCGCACGACCTCCGCCATTCGCACCTCCGATCAGCGCGCGCCGCGCGCGGGATTACGACAACGTGCCGCGCAGCCACGCTTCAGGCCGGAAAATCGCCAGCGCGACGCGTTCCTCCGCAAGCAGTGTCACCCGATTATTTGTGAAGTCGTTGGTATCGACGTTGCTGACCTGAACCGCCGACTCCTCGCGGTCGTAGAGGGCGACGGTACCGCGCGCCTGCCCGACAAGAATGTTGCCTGGCGTAATTGCGCGAGTCGGCACCACCTGGCATCCCCACAGCACCAACTCGCCCGCCTGGATGGGTCCGCCGAGGAAGTAGCCGCTCTGCGAACGCAGCAAAGTCAGTTGCCGCCAGTTCGCCGGGTGAATGACGATCACGTCGGGGCGGTAGCCCAGCGCCTCGAGTTCCGCCATGATCGCTCCGATGCGGTCGATCTTGTTTGCGTCGCTCGGAAGATAGGTCATCGCGGCATCGGAGGCAGCATGGTAGATGCCCTGGAGGTGATTGGCCGAGCCATCGCCGTTCAAAATTTCGTGGTCCTCTATGTCGGCCAAACCTTCGAGTAACTCGTTCTGGATCCGCTCTTCAAGCGCCGCCACGTCGTTCAGGAAAGGCTTCGGCACCTTCACATAGTGGGCCAGAGTAATTGCGACGACAGTTACTGCCTGATAGGAATAAGTGGCCTCGGGCTTCGCGGCATTCTCAGCTACTGGCGACGCCAGAGTACGTCCGCTCTGGCGCAGAAACTGGATCGCCGCGCTGTCCATCCGCGCAACAGGGATCACGTCGCGCAGTCGGCGCACGGTGGTCATGCGCCCGACCACGTCGCCCGTGAACTCGGTCGGAACATACGTCGTTCCTGCCGAGGGCCTCGTGATCGCCTTGAACTCAAAGCGCCCGACGTGCACGCGCGTTCCGCCTTGGATAGGCGCACTCGCCAGTTCGCGCACTTTCGGGTCTTCCGCGACCAGTCGCCCGATGCTCGCCGGACGCGCCGGCTCGGGCGGCGCAACACTTCGCTTCACCTCAGCGATCGCGTCGCTGACGAACCGCTTGACTGCGCCCATCTCATCGCGCAGCTCGTTCCGCAGTTGTTCGATCTGCTCCACTGGTACTCCCTCCCGTTCGTTCACGCGCGCATCCGTCGCAATCGCGGCGGATCGCGCTTCGATGATTTGCGCGTCGGGCATGGCAGGCAGCGTAACCACGCTTACCTCCCATACCGAGACCTTGTTCAGTTTCCGAACTGGCTTACCGTCCAGTTCGGCCCACTCCGCGTCGTCCACGGTGTAACCGATGGACAAGCCGCGAATATATCCATCACGAATCTTTCGAAGAATCTTGAGCGCAGTCTCGTCCGAAGTGTCGAGCCTCGCCTCAAGCTCTAAGCCGGCATCGCTTTCTCTGATGTGCGCCTTGCCGATTACTGACTTGGTGTCGTGTTCCCATAGCAGTGGCACTTCCGGACGTTCGCGCACGGACTCGTTGAACGCGCCCTTCACGACGATGTCGCCGTTGAGATCGCGCTTCTCATACACGGACGCGATACCGCGGATGACGCCCTCGACGTTTTCATCCGCAGTCGCGGCAAGGTCGAGGCGTTTCAACTCGCGGCCACCAATCGCGATCGCCGGCTCGAAGTCCTTGAGTTCGGTAGGCTCCCAGCCGGCATCCTGCATGTGAGTCGCGAGGTGCTCCCACACTCCGCGCCTGTCGCGATCCGGAATGTTCGCGCCGCCTCGCGCTCCATTCAGCACGGCGATGCCAGCGATGCAGGCGCGAATGTTCGCAGGGCCAGGCGTGCCGTCCGCTGAGACCTCGTGGTGTGGGAATTTGTAGCTGCCTTTCAGGCGCTCATCGCCGTCCGGATCGCGCCACGCAAAGATCTGCTCGAAGTAACTCCGAGGCTCATCGGTGAGTACGCGCCGGACATTCGCCGCCGCGTCCCACGGGGCATCGACAGTATCTGTGTGATGGGGATCAATCGGTGGCATAATCCCTCCACGCTATGCGCTTGAGACTCGACCCGCTGGCCTCCGCCTCCGCGCCGGCCATCGCAGTTACGGCTTGCATGTTCAGCTGAATGAAATGCTCGTCGCCACCCGGCACTGGATTGAGGTTCAGCCAGCGCCGCACCTCGTTGATCGAGTACACGCCCGCCTGGAGCAGCCGCGCCCACGCCTGCGCTTGCGCGCGGAAATTGCCGCGGAGAAACGCCTCGACTTCGTGCTCGGCAAACAGCTCGCCCGCCGCGCGTTCCTCCGGAGTCAGCAGCGTGCGCCATATGCTCTGCCGCCAGCGCCGCAGCCACGGCGCGAGTGTCTGGGACAGATAGCTGATGTTTTCTTCCTCGATGTTTGTGTGCGTCGCCCGTTCCAGTTCCGCCAGTTTGTGCGGCGGCAAGCGGAACAAGCGGCAAATCTCCAGCACTTGAAAGCGGCGCTGTTCGAGTAACTGGCTCTCCTCCAGCGAACCCGTGATGCGCTTGACGGTCGTTCCCTCTTGCAGTACCATCGGCTCGTGCGCGTGCGCGAGACCGACGTGCCACTCGGCCACGGCCTCTTTCAGTCGCCGCAGTCCCTCCGCTGTTAGCGGCGGGGCACCGACGGGTCGCTCGAGCACGATGCCCGGCGCAGCTCCCTGGCTGAACCAGCGCGCCGCAAATTCCTGCGCCGCGATCGTGAGTCCGAGCACTTGCCGCGCGCGCGCGACGAGATCATCGCCACGCCGGCCAGTCAGCGTGAAACCGCGCAGGTGGAGGACCTGCCATTGCTCCAGCTCCTCGCGCCCGCCCCGGTAAGATCGGTAGATGTAGACGGGCCGCTCACGCCAGCCCTCGCGCGCTTCACGCAGCTCGACGCGGTCCGGATCGATCGGGTAGATCGCGACGACCTCGCCGTCCTCGCGATTGGGGATTCTCTCGATGCGCGCGTATCCGTTCCCCCATAGCAGCGCCGACGCCGTTACGGCCTCGATGAGATCGCCGGCAGTCATGTCAGGATTCGGAGCATCATGCAGCAGGCGGTAGAGGGGATGATCCGTCGCGCGTTCCGTCCGTCCGCCGCGCCGGCGGTACAGGTGGAGCGGCAGTGAGGCGACGTCCTCCGCGATGATTTTCACCGCCGCGTATACCGCCGCCGATTCAAGCGCGGTATCGCGCCCGAGCAGCACTCCGGCGGTCGACGCCGCTGGCCTCTGCGCCGCGCCCATGAGGACGTGAGCCGACTTGCGGAACAGCGGAGCAAGAATCCGCCGGAACAGTGTCATCAGTTTTTGTTTTAGGGCGCATCACGGGGTATGTCAACAGAGTCAGAGAGGAACTGGCAAAAACTGGGGAAAAACGAAGGAGGAGGCTGTGGAAAACTTCGGTCAGACGCCGGTGCCGAGGTCGTAAATGGAGACCGCCTCCGCCGACCGCTCCATGCCCAGGCCGACTGCCATAATCGCCGCCACTGCCGCGTCAATTCGCGCCGCAGAAGCGCGCCGGTCTGGTTTCACAGGTCGCACGCCGCCGTCCTCGCGCTGTTTGATTCGCAGGCAGTCGATGCACCACGAAAGCACCGCATGGCCAGGATGCCTCAGCATCCCCGTCCGCACCAGCGACTCGAAGCCGTTCATCGCCTCGGTATAGCGCTGGTAGGTCTGCCGCCACTCGACCATGCGCACGCCCGCCGCCGACAGCTCCTGTGCCAACTGGCCGGCGAACATCGGGTCGTATGCGATTGCAGCGATCCGGTACTGATCCGCCAGTTCGCGCACGCGTCGCGCGACCATCGCATAGTCCACCACGTCGCCTGGGCAAACGGTCACCAATCCGCGCCGCGCCCACTCCCGGTAGCGCTCGCGCTCGACCGCCAGGCGCGAGCGCTCGATCGCGCCCTCGGGGAGCCAAACGTATGGCATGAGCCACCATACGCCCGCGTTATCGCGGGCCGCGAGCACAAGCGCTGTGAGGTCTACGCGCGACGACAGATCAAGACCGCCCCACCATACCCAGTCGCGCGCAACCGCGAGATCAAGCGTCCCCACGCAAGCGTCCCAGTCCTCCGCGCGGATCCAGCGCTCATCGTTCTGGACCCACTGGTTGAGGTGCAAGCGCCGGAACGCGCCCTCGAGCGCGGGCCGCATCCTCGCCGCTTCGAATTCACGACGCAGGGCCTCGATCCGCAGAAACGCGCCGCCGGGCTTGATCTCGTGCTCATCACCGAGCGCCGGATTCACATAGCGCCAGACATCCTGGTCTGTCCAATCTGCATCTTCAGCAGCCGCGTAGACCACCGGGTAGAACCACTCCGGACACGGCACCACGCCGCGCAGTATATCCACTGCCTCGCGATGCAACATCTCTGCCACTGGTGACTCGCCGATGATGCCTGCCGTAGTGATCGCATACGTGAGCGGCTGCCGCCGCGCCGCGCCCGCGCCGACCGTCAAAACTTCCCAGAGGCGAAAGTCTCTCTGGCAGTGCACTTCATCGAAAACGACACAAGACGCATTGTAGCCGTGTTTGCCTGCTACTTCCGCCGTGAGGGCGCGATATATGCCGCCGGTGGAGGGAACCTTGATGCGCTTGCCGGACTCTAAAACATATCTGCCGCCGCTTGTGAGTCGCTTCAGGTGCGGGGCGTTCAGCACCATCTGAGCGGCGACGCTCCAAACAATCGAGGCCTGCTGCAGATCTGCCGCCGCACCGTAGACCTCAGGCTCAGGCTCTCCGTCTGCGAACAGCATGTACAGCGCGATCGCAGCGGCAAGCTCGCTCTTCCCGTTTTTTTTGGGGATCTCGACGTAGACCTGACGAATTACTCGCCGGCCATCGTCGTACACTCGCCCGAATATCTCGCGAATGTCGCGCCGCTGCCACGGCGCGAGAATGAACGGCGTACCGCTCCATTCGCCCTTCGTGTGCGTGAGGAACCGCTCGATGAAGCGGCACGCGTGATCCGCCGCGGCTGGCTCGAATCTACATCCGGGCGGTATCGGGCACTCGCCCAGCTCCCAAGATGGCAATCTTACTCGCTGCATACCGCTTCCAGCCGCCGAGCATGGCCTCGGCGTCGTCCGCCGCCGCTGCCGCCGCGGCGTCGCCGCCGCCCAGGCCGAACTCCGAGAGCAAGCGGGATGCCAGCTCACAGAGCTTCATCTCGGCGTCGAACCATGGGGCACGCATCGGGTAGCCCGATTTCGCGCGCCAGACAACGCCGGCCAGCTCCTGGCCGCCTCGCTGGTTCGCCAGGCGGACAAATTCACGAACTTCTTCGAGCTTCTCCAGAGCGCCGCACAGCAGCCAGAGCTTCCGCGCGTGCCCCTCGCGGAGAACGCCGGCACGGGCAAGCTGGAGCCTCAACTCACGCCAGATGCGCTGGCCGCGGCTGCCGAGCGGCCCGGGCGGGCGGAATTTCTCGCACCCGATGACGTCCTGGCGGCCGCGGGGACGACCGGGCACCACGTACCGGCCCAGCGCCTTTTCGCGCCGCTCCTCCTCGCTGGCCGGTTTCGGACCGCGCAAGCCCACGATCTGCCCCCCCTATCGGAAACTGCCGAGTTTTTGCGCGCGGCCCGCGCCGCGGGTTCCGGGCCGCCCGCTAAAATTTCGGAATCCCCCCTCCCCGATGGCCGGCCTGGCGGAACGCGCCGGGACGTCTCGCGCCGGCATTACCGGCCCGCCCGCTGGCCCAGCCATCCCGGCGCGATCGTGCGACGCCCTATGCGCTCTCACCATCGCGCATCTCCTCCACACAGATACGGGCGCTTTTCCAGTTTTCGGCGCGCCGGCGCGTCGCCGCGCTATATGGGACAACAGATGTCTCCAGCCACTGCTCGCGCGCGAGGCGAGGTATCGCCGCCTCGATCATGAGGTCTGCCACCTCGTAGAGTACACGCCATGGGTACGTGGCAGGCCCCGGCACTCGAGTCGCCTGCCCGGCCATCGCGCGCACTAAAGAGCGCGCATCCAGCCGCACTCGGTGCGGTACGCGCGCCACCAGCATGTCTGCAGGTTCAACGATGGCTGGAACCTCCGTTTCGATTTTAGCGCCAGCCGGGTTTTCCGCGAAACATTTTTCGCCGGAATGATTTTTCGCGAGCATATTTTGCGCGAGAACATTTTTCGGCACAGATGATTTTTCGCGGCGCGTTTTTTCGGCATGGCACTCGCGGCAGAGCGCCCACAGATTGGTGGCGTCCCAAAACAGCTCGCGCCGGCCTCGATGGGGCACGATGTGGTCCACCTCGACCGCTGGTACCACGCGACCGGGATGCAGCCCGAATGGATCCGGGCACACCGGCTGGCGCGCGAGGATCAGCTCACGCACGCGCTGCCATCGCCGCCCCTTGCCGGTGCTCATTTTCCGAGCTCAGTCTCGTGCTGCTGCTGGTCGCCCGCTCCGCGGCGATCACCTCTGCTGCGGATGCGCTCGATGGCGTTCTGCAGCCAGCAGATGATTTCGCGCAGATCGCGGATGCAGTCGTCCGTGCTGGCATGGCTGCGCCGGAGACCGCAACGCCGGCAGATGCGGTCTGCGACGACATAGTCAGCCCATGATGTCGGAGGTCTCATTAGACCGCGATCGGCTTCCCTGCCTTCTGTCATAGCCATCGCTTGAACGATCCGCTAATCCCCGGCGCGTTCAGCCGCGGAGGCCTGCCAGCGGCACCTTCAGCGATCCAACGATGGTCCTCTCTCCAGACGAGACGCGCTCCCGCAGCTCGAACTTCTGGGGGGCGTACCGCATCTGCCAGTGCCGGCGGCAGCAGCCTTCCATGACAGCCGGCATCGGGCACCCGCGCTCGGCGCACCGTGTCGCCGGAGTCTCGGTCGGCGTCGGATGGCAAGCCCGCTGCAGTGATGTCATGAAATCGAGCGCGCGCTTGATGATCGGCGCGACCATCTGTGGTGTCTCTCTCGCGATGGCCAGGTAGTACATCACGGACGTGTGATGCCGAAAGCCAAGCCGACGGCCTATCTGCTTCAGGCTCATGCCGCGCTCGCGGAGTAGCGCGGCAGCCGCGATGCGAGCGATGACGGCACTCCGCTGGCGGCTTTGCGACAGCACCACGTCGATGCCAACCTCAGCAGCGAAAGCGCAAGCGAGCACGCAGAGCTTGGATTCGAGCTCGCTTCTCATGTTGCGACGTCCTCACCGCGTTTTCGGCATGCGCACGGCACGATAGTATCACGGAACTCGTATACCGTCTCGCCGCATCGCGGACACGCGCCGGAGTCTCGCAAATCCCAGCGTGAGTCGTGAGCATGATTGCTGCGCACCCAATCGGGAAGATCGGTGATGGCCTTCAAGAACAGACCATCGCTCCGCGGTGGTGATGCTCTGGAGCGGTGCCGGATCCAGCCGAGCACGTACCGCGGATGGATGCCCATGCTGGCAGCCTGCCTGGCGAGCGCGAGCGCCGATCCTGCTCGCGGGGGACGACCAACAGCCGCTGAAATCTCCTGCTCAACAGCCAGGATCCAGTCCAGATGCCGGCCGATGCTCATGCCGTTGTTGCGATTGTCAACAAACAAAGCCGAGCCGGCAGTTTGCTGATCCGGATCCGGTGCGGTCGGTTCGGCTGGCTCCGGCTCTGGCTTTGGCTGTGGCTCGGCTACGGCTTGGCTATGGCTATGGCTACGGCTACGGCTACGGCTATGGCAGTGCGCACACTGTGCGCTCTCCGTGCGCTCGGCGTGCGCATGCTGTGCGCTCGGCGTGCGCTCGGCGTGCGCATGCCGTGTATCTTCCGTGCGCTCGGCATGCGCACGCCGGTCCGATTTTGCGAGTCTGGATGATCGAGGCGGCCGGCCGTCGGCAAACGACTGGCCCGCCCTGGCGAGCCTGGTGTGGACCGAATCCTCGGCATGGTCTGCCCAATCGTGAACCACGAGCCGGTGCTCCTCGTGCGGGTCGAGCAGCCTACACTCGATCAGAGCCTCGATGAGCTCTCGTGACGGTCGGTCCTCTGGCCAGGCGCAGGCCTCCGCGATCTCGTCATCGGTATAGCGCCCGATGTCGCCGCGCGGGCAGTACTGCGCGGTGAAATGCCAGAGCATCTCCAGGATGCCCACGGCCCATGCCCGGTTGATCCGGAGCCTGCGCGCAAGCGCGCGAATTTTGGGGTGATCAGGGGTCCCTCGTTTCACGTCGCTTCCCTCGCTTTAGCTGGATGCAAATATCTCGGTCTCGCACTCCACGATGAATCCCGCATTCGATGCGAACCGGTCAAGGAGAGGGGCCGAGTGACCGGCTACCACTCGCACTCCACGACAAATCCTTAGGTCGATGCGACGGCCTGACCAGTACAGATCGGGGTAGTAGAAGCCTCGCACTCCACGGCAAACTCCTCATTCGATGCGACCTGCGCACGGTGGGGCAAATCATCCTCGCACTCCACGATGAATCTTGCATTCGATGCGACGGCGACATTCTGGTTGGCCGGGTGGTTGCCTACCATCTCGCACTCCACGATGAATCCCGAATTCGATGCGACGCTGAAACTGCGAACTGGAGGGAAGCAGGAATGATTCTCGCACTCCACGACGAATCCCCCGCTCGATGCGACGCGCCGTCCATCTCGGGGCAAAAGCGGCACTCGATCTCGCACTCCACGACAAGTTCCCCATTCGTTGCGACACGCGCCAACCACGCCGCACTTACCTGATCATAAGCTCGCACTCCACGACAAGTTCCCCATTCGTTGCGACGGCCTCTCGGCAACTCATCGTCGCACAGCAGCTTGCGGACGAGAATGCGAGAGGCCGCCGCATCATGGCTACTCAGTCGCCATCTTTCCCGCCGCCGCTCGCGCCGGCAGAGCTGATAGCCTTCTGTGCGCGCGTAGCGCCAGACAGTTGCCTCCACAACAGCACCATGTCCTGTTTCGGCAC
>Ga0308417_1000499_pt1 | contig 28588 bp, 26 predicted proteins | sample HotsprSampleOS65_FD_203528 | JGI IMG/M metagenome (GOLD analysis project Ga0308417, IMG submission 203528) | Hot spring phototrophic mat microbial communities from Octopus Spring, Yellowstone National Park, Wyoming, United States - 20090730_OS65 ...
GATTGTCGAGAAAATCCTTCCGCGTGAGGACGGGATACTCCTTCACCCAGATGATCGTCTGCGAAAAGTAGAGCTGCGATTCGCGGAGAGCGTTCAAGTAGTTCCAGATGTTCGAGTACCCGCCCCAAATATAGAAGGCCCGGCCCGGTTCAAGCACTCGCTGAATATTGCCGAACCACAGCCGCAACAGGCGCGCGAACTCCTCGTCGGAGATGAAGTCGTTGACCAGCGGCCGGTCCTTGGGGCGAAGCTTCTTGGTCTGTCTGTCTCGAGCACCATAGATTGACCGTTTACCACGGATGACGATGTCCATGCCCTGCTGGCCGATGGGCCGGTCGCCGCTGGCGGCGATGGCGTTGTTGCTCCGGCTGGCGACGCCGACATTGTAAGGCGGGTCGGTGTTGACCAGTTGCACGGTCGCGCCGTCCAGCAGCCGGTCCACGTCCTCGGCCTTGCCGCTGTCGCCGCACAAGAGCCGGTGGTTACCGAGCAGCCAGAGGTCGCCCGGCCGCGTGATAGCCTCGTCCGGCGGCTCGGGAATGGCGTCGGGGTCAGTCAGGCCCTCCGTGCCCATCGCGCCGAGCATCTTCTCCAACTCCGCCGACGAGAAGCCCAGGAGTTCCAGGTCCACGTCCATGCCGCGGAGTTCCGACAGCTCGATGGGCAGGAGTTCCATGTCCCATGTGGCCAGGTCCGCGACCTTGTTGTCGGCGATGCGGTAGGCCTTGACCTGCGCCGGGGTGAGGTCGGTCGCCACGTGGACTGGGACCGTCTCCAGGCCCAGCTTCTGTGCCGCCTTCCAGCGCGTGTGACCGACGACGATGACGCCCTCGGCGTCCACGACGATGGGCTGGCGGAAGCCGAACTCCCGGATGGACCGGGCGACCGCCTCCACCGCACCGTCGTTGTCGCGTGGGTTGTGCTCGTAGGGCTTGATGTCCGAAACCTTGCGAAGTTCGACCTTCATGGCTCAATCCTCCTTGCCCACCGGCCCGGCGGGTCTCCGAAATCGTCCAAGGGTTCCGCCCCGTTCGCGCCAGGTTCCGCCAGGTTGCAACCTTCCCGCCGGGGCGGCGGATTCCTCGACTCCACGAACGGGTCGCGCCAGGGCGCAACCTGGCGCGTCCCCCCGCGCCGACCTGCCTGCCGGCAGGCAGGAAAACCGGACACGCAAAACAAACTGTGCCCAAACGCGCGACCGTTCCCGCCGCCATCTCGGCGCGCTCGTGCGGCGGAGGAACCGTGAAACATGGAACGCGCACGCGCGCACGCACCCCAGCCCGCGCGACGGCCTTCAGGCCGTTCGCGCGCTGGGGGGTATGGGGGGGTGTGCGCGCAAATGAGTTCGTTTGTTCGCCACCGTTCACAATGGGTTGCCAAAGCACGACTTGCGCGTTGTGCCCTCGGCGAACACCTGGCGAACAGTTCGCACGAAGTGCGCGGCGAACTCCACCCTCAGTTCGTGCCACTGTTCGCCTCCAGTTCGCCGTCAGTTCGCTCCCCCAATTCGCGTCGAATCTGCTGCACGTATCGCATTGACACGCCGCAACGCTCGGCGAGGTCCTTCGTAGGCAGTTCAGGGTGTTCCCGGAGTGCGGCCTCTACCAAGTAACGACTGTTCTGCGGCGTCGTCTCAGACGGCTCGACCGTGGCATAGACGAGGGTCTTGCGGTGGCCGACGGTCCAGCGGAAGGCGAGACCTTCTTCCTCGGCCAGATCGAGCAGTCGTTTCACACGTCGGGACGAGAGGCCCTCGGCTTCGGCCTCCTCCAGGATGCGGGCCTGGCTCTTGGGCTGTTCGGCCAGGAAGCGTTCCACGAAGCCCGCGGCGTCGTAGGACACCGGCTGCTGGCCGCCGTCCGCGGCGCTCCGCTTGCCGCCTTCCTTCCGCAGCGCCGCCGGATCGAGGTCGTCGGCGGGCATCCACACCGGCCAGGCCCAGCGCAGGCAGCGCGGGGGGACGGGCGGCCAGGAACGCACCGCCGCCTCCATGACCACGGCGTCCTCCTCCTCGTGGCGGCGTAGGACCAGGTGCGTGTCTGTGGCGCGGGACTGTGCGCCGGCACCCGCCCCGACGTCGGTGACCTCCTTGAGAGACTGGTTGCCCTTGCTGGTGTGGTGAATGATGACGAACGAGCACTTCAGGTGGTCGGCGTAGGCGTCGACGTAGTTGTAGAGGTTGGCCATTGTCCCGTTGTCGTTCTCGTCGGTCCGCATGGGCAGAAAGCGGTAGAAGGCGTCGAGGATGACGACCTTGAAGCGCCCGGGCGTGAACTGCCGGAAGTAAGGACCGAGCGCAAACAGGTCCACCAGCCGTCCGCGAAGGTTCTCCACGTACACCCGGTCGGCCACGTCATCGAAGGCGATGCCCCTGGCGGCGGCGACCTTCGGGACGCGGTTGGCGCTGGTCTCGCCGTGGAGTTCGTTGTCGAGGATGAGCACTTCGCCCGGCGCGCAGTCCATGCCCAGCCACGGCCGGCCGGTGGCGACGGCGAGAGCCAAGTCGATGACAAGCCAAGACTTGCCAACCTTTGGCTGCGCGATGACGTTCATCGTCTCGCCCTGGCGAAGCAGGCCCTCGATGACTGGTTGGCGCATGGCGGGGCAGGCGGCCACCAGTTGTCGCAGGCTCCGGGGCGGCGCGGGCGTCGTGCCTGCCTGTGCCGTGCCCGGCACGCCAGACAGGCCGCCTGTTGTCTTCAGGCTGGAGAGGTCCACGCCTTGGGCGGAGCGCTCTTCCGCCGCCCGCCTGGCCGATGCGATGGTCTTGGCGACGTAGTCGGCGCGGAGGGCCTTCTCCGGTTTCTGGCCGTGCTTTCGCCGGGCGGCGATGAGGAGATTGGCTATCTCCTGGTCGGTCCAGCCGTTCAGCGCGGCGATGTCTGCGAGCGACAGGTCGTAGGAGCTCTGCGACTGATCCGCGAGGTCAGGCCGCTGGCGGTTCCACGCCTGGGCGAACGCCGGACAGACTTGATAGAGCTGAGCGAACTTGTCGGCCGGCGGCTCGGCGTCGGGCCGCAGCGCAAGTGCGCCCACCTGCGCCTCGTCCATCTCGGCCGGGACCTCGTCAGCCGCGAACGGCTCGAAGTCGTCGGGGTTGTACCGGCGGTCGTTCGACTCGAGGATGCGGACCTCGACGGGCGTCTCGCCCTTGCGATTCACCGTCCCTGGCAGACGCAGGACACGCGCCAGGTCGCCGACGGAGTCCATGTCCCAGCCGAAGGACCGCGCCGCATTGCGGACCGTCTCCACCCAGCCCTTGGCGCGCTTGGCCGCCTCGATGCGCTCGTCGTCCGTCTCGAAGGTCCACGGCTCCTTGAAGAGCCAGTAGGCGTGCAGGCCATGGCCGGAGTCCACCAGGACGCTGGGGGCGAGCGGCAGTTTGTCCAGGATGGCTCGGGCTTCGTCGATGGTGCGCGGCAGCGGCTTGTCCGCCCGCCACGGCGCGGCCAGGTCAACGTCCGCCCACAGGCCGACGATGGCTGCGATATCGGACGCGGAGTTGCGCCTGCCGAAGTTCCGCCCCGCAAGGCCGACGCCAAAGTAGACCTCCTTGGTCTTCGCCTCCTCAACGGCGTGGAGCGCCGCGGCGGTGAGCGACGAGAAATGCCTCGTCCGCCGGTCGGGCAGCGTGAAGACGCACAGCCGCCGGTTCTCGGCGACCGCTTCGGCGAACAGCATGTTCAGGAACTCTTCCATGCAGTTCCTCAGAACGGGATGTCATCCGCGTCATCAACGGTGCTGGCCACGGTTTCGCCCGCGCCGGCGTCGTCGTCCCAGCCGGGTTCGCGGTACGCGGGCTTCTCGTCGAGTTCGTAGCCGACGATGCGGTCGAACTCCTCGCCCGCGACGCTCCGCACGGTGATGGACTTCGTCGCCGCCAGCGCCCCGTGCTCGGCGAAGTAGACGGCCTCTTCGGCGGTATCCGGTACGGGAACGTCCGAGCGCTTGCGCCACCAGAGTTCAGCCTTGTGCCGCGCGTAGCCCGTGTGCTCGAAGCAAATCCATTCCGACTGCCACCGGTTGAAGCCGATGCGGTACTCCACCCGCATCGAGCGCGGCGCGTCCGGCGGCGCGCCTCGCTTCACGTGGACGCCGTAGACGATCTCCTGCACGGGATAGGTCTCGATGGTGACATCGCCGGAGAGGATGCCGGTCGAATCTGCCGTGCCCGCGTGCCTAGCCCTGCGCTCGTCGTCGCGCTTGAAGAACTCGTACCCGCAATCCGGGCAGACCGAGTAGCCGGACGAGATGAGCGAGCGGCACTGAGGGCATTCCTTCGCAGGGGCGGGACCGGAAGACTTCCCGTTCTCGATGCGGATGGCGTCCACGGGACCGTGCCGGAGCACGTTCCCGCCGAAGTCGAGGACGAGGCAGTCCTTCTTGCCTTCGCAGAGGCGGAAGCCCCTCCCGACCATCTGGTAATAGAGGCCCGGCGACATGGTCGGCCGGAGCATGGCAACGCAGTCGATGTTCGGCGCGTCGAAGCCGGTCGTCAGGACGTTGACGTTCACGAGGTACTTGAGCCGCCCGGCGCGGAACTCCCGCAGCGTCGCGTCGCGCTGGAAGTCGAACGTCTCGCCGAAGACGGCCTCGGCGTGTGCCCCCATCCGCCGGAGCGTCTCCATCACGTGCGTCCCGTGCTTGACTCCGCTGGTGAAGATGAGGCACGCCTTGCGGTCGCGGGTGTAGTCGAGGATTTCCCGGCAGGCCGACTCCACGAGGAGGTCGGTGTCCATGAGCGTCTCGACTTCGCTGGTGATATACTCGCCCGCCCGGACATGGAGGTCGCTCGTGTCGGCCTTCTCCCGGCCCGCCTTCGAGACCAGGGGGCAGAGGTAGCCTTGGATGATGAGCTCGCGCACGCCGATCTCGTAGCAGACCGCGTTGAGGACGTTCTCCGGCGCGCAGATGGGGCCGCTTGTCATGCGGAACGGCGTCGCGGTCAGGCCGATGATCCGCAGCGCCGGATTCGTCTCCTTCAGCGCGGCGATGAGTGTCCGGTACATGCCGTCGCCGTCCGGCGGGATGCAGTGGGCCTCGTCGATGACGACGAGGTCGAATCGCCCGAGTTCCGCCGCCCGCCTGTAAACCGACTGCACGCCCGCGACGATGACGGGGTGCTCGGTATCCCGGCTCTTCAAGCCCGCCGAGTAAACGCCTATCTGGTGCCACATCTCCGGCGCGACCAGGTGGAGCTTCTCCACGGCCTGTTCGAGCAGTTCCTTCACGTGCGCGACGATGAGGACGCGGCCCTCCCATCGGCCGACGGCGTCCTTGCAGACGGTCGCCATGACGGGCGTCTTGCCCCCCGCCGTGGGGATCACCACGCACGGGTTGTCGTCGCGCCGTCGCAGGTGCTCATAGAGCGCCTCGACGGCCTCCTGCTGATAGGGGCGAAGTTGCATCATCGGATTTCCACCAGGACGGCATATTCGCCGGGTCTTCCGTTGCGCTGTGCGTAGAGCCACCTCAGCCGCTCATCGCCGTCGTCCAGACCTAAGGCGTCGGCCACGCCGTCGCGGACGTGCTTGAGCGCGGCGGCGAGGTTGTCCGAATCGAGCCGGCGCGGCCCGATGCGCGTCAGCCGCACGACGGTTTTTCGCTTGTCCAAGTCTGGCGGCAGCGGGGCAAGGGCCGCCCGGACGAGTTGCCGGGCGGCCTCGCGCTGCTTGTGCGCCCTGCGGGCGCGCCGCCCCCAGTGGCCGCGAAGGTTCGGCTCGGACCACGTGCGAATTGGAAGCAGCACCTCTGTCATCCGCGCCTCCACGGCGGCGTCGGATTGGGGTTCTGGGCGGGCTTCGCTCCACCCCAAGCGGTCTCGCGCTTGGTATAGCCCTTGATTTCGTTTCGCACTTCACCGTCGGCGTCGGTCTTCTGCTTGACGGTGATGCACAAAGGCAAGTTGTGGAGCTCGCAACTGTCCTTCGGCTGCATGACGCCAACCGCGCGGCAGATGGCCGAGAGTTCCGAACGGGCAATCTGCACTGTCAGCGGGTTGGGGTTGTCCAGGTTCAACCGCTCCCAGATGAGCCGCCCCTTGTGCGGCCCCTCGATGACCTGGAAGGTGAGTTCCAGGTACGAGCCGTTGCCGTTGCGGGTCGGTCTCATCTCCGAGGCTGTGATGACGGCGACGTACTTGCCCGCCGGCAACGGCTCGAAGTCCATCGTCGGTTCCACTTGGTTCGCGTCGAATCCTTGCAGGTTAGCCATGGGTCACTTCTCCTTTCAGTTTCTGGGGTTCCTGGGTCAGACCCGCCATCAGGGCGGGCCATGAGAGGGGCAGTTCGGCCGGAAGGCCGAAACGGTTCTTGGCGACACATGCGGGCGAGCCGACGCAACGCAGGATGCGCTCGCCGCCTTCGGCTCCCACGCCGACAGCAATTGTTCGGGTTCGGCCGAAGCCGGTGTCCTCGGTCTCCGTGCGGTACTTCCGCGTGGCGAAAAGGACGGCGTCGCACCATTCGGTCAGCAGGGCGCAGGCATGCTTATGCAGGCGCGGGGAGTAGCGGTCGTAGGTGGTCGCCTCGGGGTCCTCGAACTTCTCGACCTTCGCGTGGGCGATGAGGATGACCGCCATGCCTTTGCCCACGCGGAGTGCGTTCAGGGCGTCCACCACCTTCCGCCAGTGGGTGAGGGCATGGACGTAGCCGCGCTGGTAGCCGCCGTCGGCCTTCTCGATGCTCGACACGCGAAACTCGGCGCAGACGGCGTCCCAGATGAGCCGCTCGGTCCAGTCGAGGCTATCGAGGACGACCGTCTGGTACGGGTGCTCCACTGCGGCCAGTTCCGCCAGCGCCGCTAGTACGTCATTGACCGTGGTCGCCAACGGGAACTTTTCGCAGGCGATCTCGTTCAGGCCGTCCTCGGTCTGGATGAAGACGGGCTTCGGCGCATTGGCCGCCAGCGTACTCTTGCCGATGCCTTCGGTTCCATAGACCAGCAGCCGCGGCGGCATCGGCGTCTTGCCACGCTGGATGGTTTCCATGAGTCCCATCGTTTCATCTCCTTCCTGTCCCAGAGGGACGCAGATGACGGGCGGGCGGGCACAGGGAGTCCCGACCGGGTGGCCCGAGGCCCGGTCACGCCATCCCGCCCGCCCGTCGGTTCACACATAATTGAATGCCCGGACCTCCTCGTACAGCGTCGGCCATGCGCCCTTCTGCTCGCATTCGCCAAGCCGAGCGATGGCTGCCTCGTTCTCTCGTTGGCATTGGTCCAGAACCGCTTCGGTGATCCGCCAAACTCCCGCCCTGAACAGCGGACGTTTCTCCACGGCCACAAAGAAGCAAGGAGCCTTCCGGCCCAGGACTTGGGCTAGAAGGCTCCGATAGAACGCCAGTTGGTATGCGTACCCGTAGCGACGGGCATCGGCCTCGAACCAGTCGATATCGTCCGTACTTTTCAGGTCGATGATCCCCTGCTCGGGATTGAAGAAGTCGAGCCGCGCCTGGCACGGCCGGCCGCAGTACTCGGTGCGGATGACGCCCTCGGCTATGCCGTCGGAGAGCAGTTCGGCCGCGATTGCATGGGAACGGACGCCTGTCGCAAGGTTCACGATCAGCGCGAACTGCTCCTTGGTAATGACGGGCTTGCCCTGTGCTGCCGCCCAATCGGCGTAGGCTTGGGTGCTTGTCCCGAAGGGCTTTCCCGTGCGGGCGTTCACCGGGCCGTCACCGACGACGTACTCCGCGTCGAAGCACTCATGGCCTTCAAGGATGAGCACGTGTGCCGCCCGGCCGAGGACATAGGCAGGCCGTTCCTCGTCAGCGATCAGACCTTGCACCTTGTGCCAGTAGAGGAGCGGACAGTGCCGGAAGTCCGCCAAGGCGTGGCTGGTAAGGTGCGTCTTGGCCTTCTGGCGGTACTCGGCGTCCGACTCGCGGACGAGGAAATCGAGGAGCGTCATCACTCGGCCTCCTTCGCCGGAAGCCACGTGAGGCTCATCCGCCCGGTGACTTTGCAGATGCGGGCCGGGCCGTTCTTCACAAGTCCCGCGTCGCGGAGTTCAGGCAGACGGCGTGAAGGAGCATGACGCTCCAGCCCCACGGCGACGGCGATCTCGGCGGCCGTCTTGCCGGGGTGCTTCAGGGCTTCACTGAGGCAAAGCTGCCTGTGCGCGCTCGCGCGCCCGCTCGCTTCGGCCTCGCGTGCCGCTTCATGCGACGTGAACGGGTCGCTGTTTCTCGCTCGGGCCATGGTTATCTCCCTGTGTGCTGCGTGCTGGTCTCCGCCTTGGGTCCTGTCGTGCGGTCCGGCTCGGTTCGCTCGCCCTTGCGGTTCTTGATGAAGGTCACGAGCATGTCCGCCACCGTGCCGACCAGCTCGTCCGTATCCCGCTCCGAAAGGGCCTCGTAGTGCCGCTTAATCTGGATGGGGGGCGTGGTCGTCACCGGCTACGCCCTCCGAATGGCGAGGAGAAAGTCCTCGATGGCCGGGTGCGGCTTGAGGCTGGGGCGCGCCGTCGCATCGCCGTTTCCGCCGCCGTCTCCCCTGGCCTCGATGCGCCGGAGGGCCTTGCCCCGGATGACGTCCAGGTTCTTCACCAGCCGCCAGACGAGGTCGTCGTCCAGCCGGTGCACCGCCACCAGGCCTCCGATGACCAGGGCCTCTTCCTCGAAGAGGTCGTTGATGAGCTGCTTGGCCTCGGTTCGGGTGATCATCTCCGTCGCTCCACGGTCGCCGGTCATTCGCTTCGTCTCCGAAAGACAAAAGGCCCGTCGGGGGACATCGAGCGGGACAGGATTCCTCATCGCCCATCCTCGGCTCTGCGGATGGCGGCCTCGGCCCGGAGTCGGCGCTTGCGGGCGAGGTCGCAGCTCATGCCGGTCTCGCGGGCGTACTGGGCGGCGGATTTGCCGTAGACGCGGGTGCCCACGAGGAGAAGGAAATCGGCCTCCGAGATGCGCCCGGCGTCCGCGTGCTCGCGGAGCCGCTTGATCTCGGCTTCCTGCTTGGCGCGGAGGTCCATCGCGTCGAAGTCGAGTTCTTCGCCACCTGCGAGCAATTCCTCGAGCTGCTCCGGGTCGATGGCGGTCTCGTGCTCCGAACGGTTCCAGACGCGGCGATACTCGTCGTGGAGCCGGTGGATGGTGCCGCTCATGAGCCGCTGGACGAGGCGGTCGGTCCGACGGCCGACGTCGAGCCGACAGACGGTTTGCAGGAACGCCCACTGGACGTTCTGCCAGCGCTCGTCGGCGTCTGCGTCCCAGCGCTTCTTGCGGTTGAAGATGGAGTCCAGGCCCGGCCAGAAAACGGCCAGAAGGATGGCCCGCCAGCGCGGGTCGCGGTCGCCCGCGTGCGCCGTGAGGATAGCCAGAAGCGCCTCCTCCTTGTGCGGGTCGTCGGACGCCCCCGCGCGCATGAACGCGATGAAGTCCGACCAGTCGCCGAACCGGCGAAGGAAGGCGTTGGTCTCGTGAAGTTGCCGCAGGAGGGAGGTGTAGGTCTCGCCCCCGAGTTCCTGCTCCAGCCGCTGACGGTCGTGATTTCTGTTCGAGCGCATGGAGCGCTCGGGTCAGAAATCACCGTGGCGACATTAGATGAGGGGCGGGGCCGGCGGCAAGTCCTTGAAACACAAGGGGTTGTGGAAGGCTTGCGGGTGCGAAGATTTCTTGGAAATGCCGTCGGGACGCCGGTCAGAAATTACCGACGTGTCTCCCGACGTGCTGACTTCCGATTATCAGATTATCGATGACTTTGAGTATGGACGTGTCCCAGGGGAAGCGGTCCTGCTGCCCTGTCCATGCAGCAGCCATCTCAGCAAATGCCGTGTCAGCAACCACGGCGGCAAAGAAATCGGATACGACGCGTCGCAGCAACGCCCATTCGGCCGTCAAATCGTTCTTGATGTTCCTGTTGCCCAGAAGGTAAGTCAGCGTGTACTCCCGGTCAATCGGAGGCACCACATTGGGCATCATGTGATGCATCGCCTTCGAATTGCCGACGAGGCGGGTCTCCGTCGCCATGATCCTGATACCGCAGAAGACCTCCCTGATGGTATCCCAGTCAGGGTCGGTCATTGCCGACAGAGTGAACTCCTGTGCCTGTGCGATTCTCTCTCGCAAAGGTACAACGCTCTCGAAGAAGACATCGAAGTTCTGCATCTTGGAGCCGCCTTTGCCCATTCTGTGCATGCCCCAAGAGGTGAGCGTGGCGTAGACATACTCGAGGTGTTGCTCGGTCACGTCGGGGCTTCTGGTCGCAAGGGCACGCCGGTGGAAGTGGAGACTTGGTCCGCCGAACCGCTCCGCATCGTAGTACGCGCGATGATATGCGTCTGCATTCTTGAGTATGTCCGCTATCTGCCGCTCAAACAGCATTGCCGGTTCCTCTCTTGAACTTGTCGTGGTCATGAAGACTCCGGTCAGCGCGCGTCACAGACATCAAAAATCGAAACCCACTTCTCCTCGATCTCCGCGAACTCGAAGGGCGAGTCGTCGATGCTCATGAGCTTGCTCAACACGCCGCAGAGTTCCAGCATCCCCTTGTCGTTGGCCTTGCGCTGGACGGTTCCCTTGCCCGCCAGGACCGCCAGGAGCGCCTGACCGGCGCGGTTCGGCCGGCCCCGGTCGTCGGCCAGGCCCAGCGTGCGCAGGTCATACGTCCGCTCGACGGTGCCCTCGCGCTCGGCGGCCTCCCACTGGTGCACGTCGCCGCCGTCTTCCTCGTCCTCCGTGTAACCGGAGGCGGAGAACGTCTCGCTGGCGGTCACGACGATGCGAACGCCGGTCTCGCCATGCGGGGCGATGGACACGTTAGTCCAGGACGCGCCTTCAGGCGTCGGGAATTGCAGTGTTCGCTCGGATGAGATTCGGAAGGCCGTCCGGTAGGCCGACTCGTCCTTGTCATAGACAATCGACTCGCCCTCGATACCGGGCAGAAGCGCCGCGAGCCGCTGGCGCAGGTCAGACACGTACTGCTTGAGGTTGGTCCGGGTCTTCTCATCGACGGCCTTGAACGGCAGGACTCCGCCGTGCATGCCGAACATCTTGAGCAGGGCCCAGAGGCGGTCCGGTGTATCCTTCTTTCGCCGCTCCTCGAAGCCAGCCTCCGCGAAGGTATAGTCCTTGCGTTTCCCCTTGGCCTCGATGCGGAGCGCGGCGTCCGTGACCACGAACCGCACATCCGCCCACGTCGTGCCAGCGGGGGTAGGGAAGGACACCAGCGGAACGGCCGGAGTCTTTTTCCGCCCCGTGGTCAGCAGAGCTTCAAGGTGTCCGCGGTCAATGGACAGCCCCGTTTCGTTCCACGTGGCCACGGTCTTGAGAGCCACCACGGGCGGCGCGTCGCCGTTCCAGATGCCTTCGGGCGGCACTTCACCGGCGACGAGCACGAGCGCCGACTTGGCGGCGTTGAGGCGTGTGCTCTCTCCCAGGACTTCGGCTGCGTCCTGCCACGTCAGTCCGCGTGCCAGGAACAACTCGCGGGACATCGCGGCGATGGTGGCCTTCCCCAGGAACCAGATGCGGCTGGGCACAAGTTCCTCGACGTCGCCTGCCAGTTCCAGGGCCCGGGCGGTGGCGCTTGCGACGCCGCCGAAGTCGACCTCCCATTGCCTGAGCCGATCCAGGGGAACGCGCACGCGACCGTGTTCTGGGCAATGGATGTAGGCACGCACGGGCGAGCGGCGCGGACTCTCGATGAACGTCACGTCTTCGACGTGCCCGTCGGCGCAGGCGTCGCAGGTGACCGACGTGGCGTTCTCGACCTCGTGGACGAGCCCAGCGTCGGCGAACCGCCCGACCAAGCCGTCGTCCCACGCCGCGACCTCGTCGCCGCTGAAGCGCGGTTCCTTGGCGTCGGCTCGTTCCCATATCTCGGCGAGGGCGTCACTCACGTTCGAGCCCCCACAGCTTCAGGTACTTCTTGGCCACCAGGTGCTCCGGCTTGTCCTTCAGGTTGCAGGAGTCGGGCATCGATACCCTGAAGGAGACCGTCTTGTCGCGGCGGCCGTTGCCATTGCTGAACCGCAGCTGGATGACGGCCGACGTCACGTTGACCATCGAGAGCGGAAGTCTCTGCTCGTGGAGCGCCTCTTGGATGAGGTCGTGGATGTCCGAAGGCGCGCCTTTCGGCGGCACCTCGAACGTGATGCGTTTGCGCTCGTTGCCGACGATGGACAGCCGCATCTGCCGCGTTCTCACCTCGGTGATGCGGTCCGCCGGGTCGGTCGGGAAAGCGAACGCGCGGTTCTTGAGCCCGTTCAATTCGTAAGGGTGCGAGTTCCTGTTCTCTTCGCCCAGCTCCTCGTGAAGAATGGTGCGGCTGAAGAGTCTCTGCAGGTCCTGCTTCAGGTTCTTGTCGCCCTGCGCGTAGAGGTCGAGCGTGCCGTCGACGGGGTCATAGATGAAGACCACCTCGAATGCGGGGTTCTGCCGCCGCCGCTCGAACCGTCCCTGGTCGTCATATCCGATAAAGGTGTCCGTGTAGTCCTTCGGGTAGCCGAAGAAGTAGTGGTAACGGTCCGCCCGGATGTAATGCTCGACGTTGCACCATTTCCCACGGCCCTGGTTCTCGCGGTAGTAGGCTCCCAGGGCGTCCCCAAGTTCGCGGATCGCTTCGGCGGAAAGGTCCGGCTGCTTCTTGGGAATGTCCTTCCGTTTACGCCAGTAGCGGCCATTGAGGTGGTCGGCGCGGTCCAGGATGGACACGAGGCCGAACAGCTCCCGGTGGTTGAGGAAGACCCAGAAGGCCTTGTTGAGGAAACCGTCGTGGGCCTCGAGTTCCGCCGCCAGGTTCATGTCGGGGTCGTGGAACCTGCTCTCGTCTATCAGCGCCCGCGTGCCGTCTTCCGAGGCCAAGTCGAAGATGTCCCGGAAATCCTGCTCGACCTCCTCGGCCTTGTCCTCGGGCAGCGCCTGCCACGCTGCGTAGACGGCATCGACGTCCGTCTCCTCGAGGTTGTCCCAATCGACGTCGCCCAGTTCGCCCCGGGCCGTGAAATACTCCCTGAGCAGCGCGTTCTCCGCCTGCCGCAGGAACAACTTGGGTGCGTAGTCGTTCGCCATCGGCCGCTCCTTGCCTATATCTGTATCTGTTGCGGAAAGCGGCCGAGGTGACGCTGGACGCCGACCACCTTCCCCTGGATTCTGAACTCGCCCGTCCGCACGTGGATGGACTGCATGCGGCTGTTGGCCGGTTCCAGTCTGACGCCGTCGTCCTCGCGGTGGAACCGCTTGAGCGTGGCCTCGTCCTCGATGAGCGCCACAACCACGTCACCGTCCTCGGCGGTGTCCTGCTTGCGGACGATGACATAGTCGCCGTCGAGGATGCCCGCATCGACCATGCTGTCGCCGACCACCTGAAGGGCGAAGCCGCCGCGCCCGCGAAGCAACTCCTTGTTCACGTGGAGGGTTCCGGTCTCGTGCTCGATGGCCTCGACGGGACGGCCCGCCGGGATGCGGCCGACGATGGGCACCTCCACGCAGCCGCAGGGCACGCGCTTCCGCCCCTTGACGATGAGCGACCGCGCGCCCAGTTCGCCCCGCTCCAAGTATCCCTTCCGCTCCAGTTCCTTCAGCAGATGGAAGACGCTGGAACTTTTGATGCCGAAGGCGTCGCCGATTTCGCGCACCGTCGGCGGCATGCCGTGGTCGCGGATGAACGCCTTGACCCAGGCGAATGTCTCTCGCTGGCGGGGCGTCAGTTTGTCCCGTGTCTCTGTCTTCTTCGTCGTCATTTCATTTTCAGGCCGAAACCGGTCCAATGTTGGCCGTAATCCCCGACTGTCTTGCCAGACAGGGCATCCTTTAGCGTCACGACAACGAGTTCGTCCTTTGCATTGGTGGCCAGATAGGCGTAGACTACCGAGCAGAATTCCTGCTTGGCCTCAAAGTCCAAGAGGTAGAAAGGCGAATCCACCCATATCGTTGCTCCGCGATCCCGAAAATCGACCTTGCGAAACACCCCCCGACTGATGAGCGTCTGGATCAACTCCTTTCGTTCAGGCTGCTTGGCCTCTTCTTGCTTCCACTTCTCAGCCTTCGCAAGTTCTTCTTGTTGATGCTTTTCCGCCTTCGTGGCTTCGTCTTGCCTTCTTTTCTCCGCTTGCTCTGGTGTTCCCGGGCCGAAAACATGCTCGCCACAAGACTTTATCCCCCAGACACACAGGCCAGCCAGAAGGCAAAGCGCGAGTAGTTGGGCGAAACATCCTGGCTTCTTCTTGTCAGTCATAGCCGTCCTCCGTAGAGTCATTTGTCCGACCCAGACCCGATTTTCCGCGCGATCTTCATGCCGTTCTCGACGACCGTCCGATAGGCGTCGTTTCCATCATTGTGAAAGTCCGCGTGGAGCGGGTCATGGTGCAGAACCGAATCAAGCGCGAGTTCAAAGTACTTGTCCCATTCCAAATGGTCGCCGATGTACCGGTCCTTTACTACCTTGGGAGCCTCAACTTCAAGTTTGAGCTTGCCCCCGTCCGTGATGAACGCCTCGTTGACTCGTAGCACATCGACTACCGTTTCCTTGCCGTGTCTGTAGACGGCCAGCATGTACCCTACTTCATCAGCGAAGCGATTCCACTTGTCCTCCTGTTCCAGCAACTCCTTGCCGAACTTGCGTTCACGAACCTTCTGCTTCACCTGCTCTCGCTTTTCAGCCAATGCTGGATTACGCCGCTCGACTTCGGAAATCGCCGCCGATAGATCCGCCTTACTCATGGATGGCAGGACTTCGATGCCCAGGCGTGCGGCATACCTTCGCTGCTTCTCTGTCGGGGGGTCAACGGGCGGTCGCTTCCTCTTGAAAAAACCGAACATGACCTTTGTTCCTTTCCTTGTTGTCGGTTCTCCTGGTCCGCGTGCGCGCAGCGAAGGACGCCAACACCGCACGCATTGTCTCACCGAACGCCACCAGTCTATCTAACGCACGTTAGAAGTCAAATGCTTTTTCGCCGTCCCGCATGTGCTTTCCACAGGGGCCTTTTGGGAAATGGAAGAATCGGACAGGAATCCCCTTGGCTTTTCCGCCCGGATGAGCAAGGGTGTGATCGTGCTTGGCGGCGCAAGTGGCCGCATGAGAACATGTTAGGAGAACATGGCCCGATGCCGAGAATAGCGTTCTACACGCGGATCAGCACCGACGAGGACCACCAGAAGTACTCGCTCGACGCCCAGAAAGACCGTCTGGAGGCGTACTGCAAGAGCCAGTACGGCGACAACTGGACGCTCCACAAGGTCTACCGCGACACCGAGAGCGGTACGCACATGAACCGGCCCGGGCTGGAGGAGATGCTCTACGACGCCTCGGTCAAGGCGTTCGACGTGCTGCTGGTCTTCCGCGTGGACCGGCTGTCCCGCAAGGTCCGCGAGCTCGCCCAGATGGTGGACGAGCTCACCAAGCAGAACATCGTCCTCAAGAGCATCACCGAGCCGTTCGACACCGCCAACGCCGCCGGGAAGATGATGCTCCAGATGCTCGGTGTCTTCGCGGAGTTCGAGCACGCGACCATCGTCGAGCGAACCAAGGTCGGCATGGAGAAGAAGGCCAAGGGCGGCGACTTCGTGGGCGGCATGGTGCCCTACGGATACCGGCTCGACCCGGAGAAGGGCCTGGTCGCCCGCGAGGAAGAGGCACTCGTCGTCAGGAAGATGTTCCAGATGTACGCCCTCGGCCGGGAGGGCACGCAGACCATCTGCAAGAAGCTCAACGGCTCCGGCTGCCGCAGGCGGAGCGGCAAGAAGTGGGACAAGCGGGTCATCATCAACATCCTGCGGAACCCCGTCTACGTCGGCAAGCTCCGCTGGCGCGAGGTCATCTACGAGGGCAACCACGACGGCATCGTCTCCGAGGTGCTTTTCAGCCAGGCCCAGGAAATCCTGGACCAGCGGCGGGAGGACGTCAGCGGCAGGCGGTGGAACAACGGCTCGCGGCTCCTGTCCGGCCTGATGAAGTGCAAGCGGTGCGGCCGACCGATGGTCGGCATCAGTTGCCGCAGTCGGAAGGACGCCGGCAGCATCCCGTACTACGTGTGCACCAAGCGGCTCTCGACCCACGACTGCGACCAGGACTATGTCCGGGCGGACTTGCTGGAGGCGGGCATCGTCCAGGACATCAAGGCCATGCTTCAGGACGAGAACCTCATAGCCCGCATCTGGGCAGAGGCCAACAAGCGGCTCGAATCGGAGAAGCCCGACCTCACCAAGGACATCCGGCGGGTGGAAGCGCAGATGGCCGATGTCCGGGGCCGCGTGGATCGCTACCTTGAGGCCTTCGAGACGGGCAGGCTCGACGCCGATACCTGCAATGGAAAGGTCCGCGACCTCAAGGCCCGGCTGGCCGAGCTGGAGGCCGAGCGTACCGACCTGGAGGAGCGGCGGGAGCGGCTGAGCCTGCCGGAACTCGACCGCGAGTTCTTGCGGAAGACGCTGGCGGACTTCGAGGAGGTCCTGGCCTCGGCGGAGAACGCAAAAAAGAAGCACCTTCTCCGCCAGTTGGTGAAGAAGGTGCTCGTTCACAGTCGCGATACGGTTGAGGTCTGGTACGGGTTACCCGGACCCGACCCCGCTCGTATCGCGGGAATAATGGCTCCGGCGGCTGGGCTCGAACCAGCAACCAAGTGGTTAACAGCCACCTACTCTACCATTGAGCTACGCCGGAGTGTTCCGCCAAAACCAGCCTTACCCTACCTCATTTCCCCGAGTATGTCAACCCCCCTCAGTAGCCCTCACGTCCGATGCCACAGCCCCCTCCCCTCCCGCCCCGCCCCGTGCGGTCGCACCCCCCGACGACAGATAGAGTTCCATCAGTTTCGCATACTTCAAAAAGACCCCGAAACTCGAACAAAGCGCAATGATTACCCCCCGAAGACCGTCCAAAATGCCCCGCTTCAGAACCAGCGCCTGAAATAGACGCCATACCGGCCGGAAGAGGAGATCCCGCCATCGAAACGGATAACCCGCCTCCTTCATCGAACGCGCGGCAATGCTCGAAAATTCATTCATCGTCTTGATCTGATCGTGGATGTCCTCATATGTGTAATGATAGAGATGACCCCGCAGCCGGCCGACCCGACCGTCCACCGTCGTTCGATCGTGCGGCTCATTGCCTCCGCAGTGTCCTTTGTCCTTTCGGAAAAGCCTCAGCTTGATATCCGGATACCATTCGCCGTGACGGATCCAGCGTCCCAGATAGTAGACCATCCGCGGGAATTCGAACCCCGCATACAGGCGGTTGCGCCCGCTTTCAAAAATCTCCAGAATCTCATCGCGCAGCGCCGGCGATACTTCCTCATCGGCATCAATAAAGAGCAGCCACGGTCCGTTCGCCAGCGACTTGATCAGATTTTTCTGTCCGATGTAGCCCATCCAGGCGTGCTGATAGACGCGGTCCGTGTACTCGCGGCAGATCTCGACGGTCCGATCCTTGCTGAAACTATCCACCACCACGATCTCGTCCGCCCATTTGACGCTTTCCAGGCACCGGCGGATATTCCGCTCTTCATCGCAGGCCGTGATACAGGCCGATATCTTCTCGCGCATGGTCGTCACTCCTTTCCGCGGGCGTCAAGAATGGCCTCGAGCGCCTGAACGGCCGCCTCAACCGGCACGGCCTCGAGAGCCGCCCGGGCGGCCTCCGATCGCCGCGCCACCGCCTCCGAACGCCGAACGCCAGGAGCCATCACCACCCGATGTCCGTCTCCCAACGGCCCCGTCCGGGCCGGATCGGTCACTCCAAAGAGAGCCACCACCGGTGTCCCTACCGCCGCCGCCAGATGCATCCCGCCGCTGTCGTTGCACAAGACCACCCGCGCCGCAGCCAGGACGGCGGCCAGCTCGGCCGCATTCGTTCGTCCGGCCACAGACACAACGGGGCCTTGAATTCCTTCGGCCACGGTCCGGCACAGGGCCACTTCGGACGAAGATCCGGCAATCACAACCCCCATTTCCCGGGCGGCGGCGACCCGTCCCGCGGCGGCCGCAAAACGATCCGCCGGCCAGCATTTGGAGACGCCCCTTGCCGCTCCCGGCAGAACCGCCAGCCAGCCCTCCCTCACGGGCGAGGGGAAGGCCTTCCCCTCGCCCGCGACCCCCCGAACCCGTTCGATCACCTGGCGGCACCATTCCGGATCCAACCGCAGATGACCGCGAATCTCCAGCCGTTCGGCCGGACGGGGAAGCTCCAGGAGATCATAATAGCGCAACGCGTGATGGCCGCTGGGCGCCACCGCCACGATTCGGGTCAGCAGCAGTCGGCGAAATCGGCCGGCGGACCCGATCCGCTCCTTCACGCCGGCCAGAAAGGGAAGCCAGGCCGAACGAAAGGAGTTCGGGAAAACGACGGCTCGATCCGGTTGCCAAGCCCGAATCGCCCGTGCCATCCTCCATTCCGCGCGCAAGCCCTTTTCCAGAAGGAAGAGCCCATCCACATAGGGACAGAGTCGCCATAGTGGAATCACTCCGGCCGGTGCGGCCAGTCCGATCCGAACCCCGGGGTACGCCGTGCGAAAGGCGGCCAGGGCGGGAAGGGTCATGACGCTGTCGCCCAGCCAGTTGACCCCCCGGATGAAAAGCCGCTCCATGGGTTATCCCTCCACCGGCCGGCTGCAAATCCGCGCCACGCACTGGTCCATCGTCTCCGACCCGTCGGCCAGTTCAATTTCCATCCGCAGATAGTAGAGCGGCAGTCCATCGAGTTCCAGGGGAGGGAACCGAACGGCGTCCTTTTCGGTTGTGACGGCCACTTCGGCGCCCTGGCGCCGCGCTTCGCGGATCCAACCCCGGAGTTCCTCGGCGGTGTACCAGTGGTGGTCGGGGTATCGGGTCGTCACGACCGGCCGGGCGCCGAATCGTTGGATCTCCCGTTCGAAACTCTCGGGTGCTGCGATACCGGAGAGAAGCGCGACCGGACGATTCTTGATCCACTCCAGGGGCTGCTGGCGGGTGGAGTAGAGGTCCTGGAGATGTCTGGGCTGATGTCGGCAGGCGATGAGTTCAGCCCTGGGGTTCCAGCGGCGCAGCTGGCGGACCAAGTCGGTGGGCACGCCGTTGACGCATTTGGTCAGAAAGATATAGCTGGCCCGCGCGATGTTGCGCCGTCGTTCCCGCAGCACGCCACGGGGTAAAAGATAGCCGTTCCCCCACGGGTTTTGGCTGTCCACCAGGACGATATCGAGCCGATGCTTCAGTTCGGGATGCTGGAAGCCATCGTCCAGAATCAGGGTATTGCACTTGAGCCATCGGATGGCATAGCGTCCGCTTTTGACGCGGTCCGGATCCACCAGGACGGCGACTCCCGGGAGACGGCGGGCGAGCATGTAGGGCTCATCCCCGCTTTCCTGGGGGGTCGCGAGGATCGAGACGCCGTCGCTCACCACGCACGGAGGCGGCCAGTCCGGTCGTCCCAGATGGCGGAGGCGGTCCCACCAGGTGGGTCCACGGGCCAGCCTTCGATAGCCACGGCTGAGGACAGCGACTCGACGACCCTGCCGGAGGAGGGCACGGGCGAAGGCTTCCACGACCGGCGTTTTTCCCGTTCCCCCCACCGTGAGGTTGCCGACGCTGATGACCTGCACGCCGAGGGCGTGATGGCGGAAAAGGCCGAGCCGATAGAGCCACAGGCGGCTCTCCACCCCGCCTCCATACACCCACGAGAGCGCGCGCAGTCCGTGCAGAAGCCAGCGGTCCCGAAGCGGAAGGAACCGCTCCGGCGTCCGCCCCGTAACCAGATCCACCCAGTATTGTTCTGTCTCTTCCGAAAATAGTCGCACCCAGACCTCGCCAGGGGTGATGGCTCATGATGCCCTTCCCTCCCCGGCGGAGTCAAGAACGGCTCGCCCGATAGGGACGGCCGGGTATCAACCGGCGGCCGTCGCTGAATCCTTCGGGGCGGTCGGCCAGCTCGCGGACGAGGCGTTCTCTCCACAGGGCGACGCGCTCGGCATACTCGGGGTCCGCGATGGCGTCGTGCCGTTCGCCGGGATCGCGGGTCAAATCGAAGAACTGTTCCCGACCGCTCTGAGCGAACCAGAGATACTTCTCACGGCCGTCGGTCAAGGCCAGAAAGGTCGGTGCATGTTCGAGAAGCAGCCAGCCACGGTCCCATGCCGGCGTTTCCCCCCGGATCCAGGGGGCGAGGCTCCGGCCCTCAACAGAAGGGGGAATGGGCAACCCGACCAGGTCAAGAAGGGTTGGCATGACATCCTCGAGGGCGACGGCCTCGGAGACCGTCCGGCCCCGGCTTTTTTTGTGGCGCGGATCCCAGATCATGAGCGGAATACGGGCAGCCGGTTCGTAGGGGAGCTGCTTGCGAAAGAGGTAATGATCGCCCAGCATCTCGCCATGATCGGAGGTGAAGACGACAACGGTATTCGGGGCGAGGCGCGGGATCCCGATGATCGGGTTGAGGAGCCGGCGGATCTGGTCGTCCACATGGTTGATGAGGCCGTAATACCCGGCCCGCATGCACTGCAGCCGTTCGCCCTCCAGATGAATCGAGTTTGCGGAGACATCGTCGCCGATTCCGCCGGAGGCTGGAGGGCAGGCCCAGTCGCCAATCGTCGGCGGCGGCACGCCGGTCCGCAGGTAGCGTTCGAAATAGAAGGCCGGCGGTTGCAAGGGGGGGTGCGGAGCCAGGTAGGAGACCGTAAGGAAGAAGGGGCAGGAGGGATCGCGGCGTTCCAGAAAGCGGAGGGCTTCATCGGTCACCCACGTCGTATGATGAAACCGCTCCTCGAAGGAAAAGGGCCTGGCGGTCCAATCGTTGTGCATGACGCCGGCGCTGTGCCAGGGGTCGGGGCCTGTGAGCCCGTTCTGGATCAGGAAACGGGAGTAGTCGCTGGAGGCGTCCCGATGGCTGTGGATGATCATCTCATCATAGCCGAATCGTTTCCGGAAGGGGTGCTGGTGCATGCTTCGCCCGACCAGCACGGTCTGATAGCCGGCCGAGCGAAGAACCCCTGGAAGGGTGGCGGGAGGGTTCCATTCCAGCCCCTCCTGATAGCCGACGAGACCGTGGGTACGGGGATACTGGCCGGAGAGAAGGCTGCGGCGGGCGGGGATGCATGAGGGACAGGTCGCGTACGCCTGCGTAAACCGTACCCCATGGCCGCCGATGGCATCCATGTTGGGAGTGATGAGGACGGGATGCCCGGCGGCGCTCAGGCAGTCGCCGCGCTGCTGATCGGTCATGATGAGCAGAATGTTGGGTCGTGTCGTGGCGTCAGCATTCATGGGATCCCCACTGTCGAAGGTAGGCTTCGACCGAAAACTTTCGGGCCAATCCCTGAGCGGTCATGGTCCGCACGTGGCCGAAGATCGGTCGCCGCGGCCAGGGACGGTCGTGAAGGCCGAAGCACCAGCCCACGCCTGCAAAGCCGTTGGGATCCCTCCCGTCGAGTTCGTACCGGTTATTCAGCGCGAGGGCTGTTTCGAAGGCGGCCTCGGGCGTAGGACTCCATTCGAGGATCTTTTTTCCCCAGTACATGCGCATCACGTTGGGGAGGAACCCGGTTCGAACCAGTTGCCGCTGGGCGGCATTCCAGAGCGGATCGTGCGTGGCGGCTGCGTCAAAGGTCGTCCGATCGTAGGAAAAGGCGCGGGGCGACGCGCCTTCCATGGCTAACGAGCGTCGAGCCCATTCCGGCAATCCGTCGTAACGATCGTAGGCGGGGTTGAACCAGACAAAATTCAGAGCCAATTCGCGCCGGACCAGCAGTTGCTCGAGATAGGCCTCAATCGCCGGTAAATGCCAGGCTTCCCGGACGGCCAGGGCGATTTCGAGCGGACTGATCTGTCCGAAATGGAGATAGGGGCTGAGTTCCGAGGTTCCGGCCACCGTCGGATCGTTCCGTCGGTTCGGATACTCCGCCAATCGTTCCTTCAGAAAGCGTTCGAGACGGCGGCGGGCTTCACGAAGACCGCCCCGGATATCGGCGGTGGGAGGGGGCCCTTCTCGGATGCCGAGGCGATCCAGCACGTCATCGAGGCGCGCGGGATCAAGGTCGAGGGATGGTCCGGGGACCGAGAGACGAAGCGACGACCGGCGGGGGCTGCCTTCCGCCAAGGGAACGAGAAAACGTGGCCACAGGGGGCGCAGATGGGCCCGGAGAGAGGCCGCAGACCATGCCTCTTTGGGCATGGCCGTCTCCACCGGCACGACGGCGTCGGATTCGACGGCCACGGTCCGGCAGGGGGCGTTGGCTCCAATGCGCCGCCGCCAGTCCCGTTGAATCCGGAGGTACCCCACATCGGTCACGATCAGCGCTGCCTGGTCCGCCAGAGACAGGGCAGCCTCATCGGGGGGAAAGGGGCGGATCACCAGGCGGATCCCCCGGCGGGCCAATTCGGTTTTCGTCTCCGTCAGCCCTTCCAGCATGAATCGGTAGGGGCGCCGCCCGGCTTCGGGATAGCGGGGGAACAGGCCGAACACCGCCAGGAGGGGACGATCCAGGGCATTGGCCCGCTCGATGGCCCATTCGAGCGCATGGTTGAAAGAGGCCCGTTGGGACTGTTGAATCAGGAGGAGCACGTAACGCCCCCGGGGGCGCTCGTCGTTCCGATTCAACTCATGAAGACGCTCCAGAGCAATCATCGCATCTATTTTGCCGACGGAGGCTTCGCTTGTCGAGTTCGCACTCGTCCCCGTTCTTGACTTCACGCATGGGCCGTTTTAGGATTGATTTGTTATGGCTCTTCGGCAGGTTTTTTGGGTCTTCCACGTTCGGTCGTGGATGTTGCCCCTCCTTCTGGCGATCCCCTCGGCCTGGGCTCAAGATACCCCTCAGGAGGTGTATCAGACGGCGTCCAAAATGCTCTCCCTGGGGAACTATCTCGACGCGATCCCCCCCCTCAACCAGCTGGTGACCTGGTTTGCGGACAGTCAGGAAAGCCGTATTGTCTCCATGATGGAGAGCGTCTATTTCAATCTGGGGATGGCTCATTTTCTCTGCGGCCATTTTTCCGAAGCGGAAACGGTGTTCGACACATACCTCCGCAAGTACCGCCACGGTCCCCGGGCGTGGCAGGCGGCCGCCTACCGCGGTGATGCCTGCCGGTTCCAGACCCAATATGCCAAGGCCCTCAAGGCCTACCAGGATGCGCTCAGCACGTATACCTACGGGGCCGATTGGAAGGCCGACATTCTGATCGGCATGGCCAAATGCTATCTGGCCGAGGAACGGTGGACCCAGGCGGCACCGTTGCTTCTTAACGTGTATCGGACGGCGCCTGATTTTCAGCGGCGCAACTGGGCGGCTTCGCTGCTCGCGGTCTCCTACCTGAAGGATCTCCGGGTCGAGCCCGTGTACGACATGATGCCCTATCTCCTCCACCCGAAATCCTATGCCTCCTACAGCGTCGCACTGAACCTGGCGCTTCTCGAAGCGGGTGACGCCCTTTTCGAGGATGAGAAATATCGGGATTCGTTGTGGATCTACCGGGTCGTCTATCCTCACGACGTGATTACGATCCACGCGACCGAGTACAAGGAAGAGCTCGAGAAGAGTGTTGCCCGGCTCCGTCGAGAGCCCGGACAGATCCGCAAGCTGATCCGTCTTCAGGAAGAGATCGGCCAGATCGAACAGGAGCTCAAGGCGCTGGACGAGATTCCGAACTACGATGCCGAACTGGGCTACCGGATCGCACGCGGCTATCAAGAGATCCAGCGTTATCGGGAGGCCCGCGAGCTCTTCCATCACCTTTACGAGACGGAGATTCCGGACCGGATGGAAGAGTGTCTCTATCTCTCCTTTTTCTGCGCGGCCCAGGTGCAGCCCTGGCAACAGGCGGTCTTGATCGGGCGGGAATACATGACGGTCTATCCGGCCGGGGAGTATTACGACACCGTCTCGCTGACGGTCGGGCAGATCTACGCGCAGCAACAGAACTGGCCGCAGGTGATCCAGACGCTCACCAACGCGCTGGACGTCAGTCCCCAGCATGCCGACATCGTCGAGTGCCTCTATCTCCTGGGGTATGCCTACTTCATGGAGGAGCAGTTCTCAAACGCCGTGGCCAGCCTCGTCCGGATGAATCGGGATTATCCCGGCAACGACCGGGAGGTCGAGGGATCCTACTGGATCGGCATGTCGTTCCTCTTCGATCGCCAGTACGACGAGGCGCGTCCCTATTTCGACCATGTGGTCCTCTTTTTCCCCAACTCCCCCTACGCGGAGGACGCGGCCTTTCGCAGCGCGACCTGCGATTATGGTCTGTCGCTCTTCGAGCGGGCGGAGGACAAAATGCGCCGTTTCCTGGATCGCTATCCGGGCACGCGGCTGGCCGGGGAGGCACACTTGATCCTGGGGGATATCGCCGGTGCGCGGGGACAGCTGGGCCGCGCGGTCGAGGAGTACCAGGAGGCCATGGCCTTGGAGTTGAATATCGAACACTACAATTTCGCGGCGTTTCGGGCTGGCGAAATTCTCTTCCGGGATCTCAAGGATTATCACGGAGTGATCGCCCACTTTGAGCGGTACCGCGAGCGGGCCCGCGAAGGGTCCAACATTCCCCAGGCGCTTTACTGGGAGGGCAATGGCTGGTGGCAGCTGGGTGAGAAAGAGCGGGCCCTGCTGTTCTACCGGAATGCCATGGCGGACTATGGCCACGACCGCGAGGCGCTCGGCGTGGACCTCATCCTCGACGAGTGGGCTGGCAAACTCCGCGACGCGCCTCCCGATCTGGCCGCACTCGGCTGGCGCGAAGCCCGGGACCTGCTTCGCACCTCGTTGGCCCAGACGAATCTCGTGCTGGCCCTGCGGCTCCAGCGACTCCTTCTCTATGACCCGAAAACCACGGAGGCCGACCGGGCCGCCATCATGAACAACCTTCGAAAGCCCCAGAATCTGGCGCTGGCCAGTCCGGCCATCCTTGAACTGTTGCTCGATGAGGCCCAGCAGCGGAACGACCGGGATACCGAAGCGCTGGTGGCGGAACGGATCGTGGCGGATTTTCCCGAGACCGATTATGCGCTCTCGGCCCGGATGGTGCTGGCCCGTCATGCCGAAGACGCGCAGGATTTCGAGGCGGCCATCCGCCATTTGACGGTCGTTCGCGAGGTATTCGCCTCGAGCCCCGAGGCGGCGGAGGCGCTGCTCCAACTCGGGCGGATCTATCTCAAGGCCAAGCGGTACGATGAGGCGGATCAGGCCTACAATGACGTTCTGGCGGCGCGCGAATGGCGTCCGCTCTGGCCCCAGGCGCTCTACGGGCGGGGAGAGGTGGCGTTGCAGCGGCGTGACTACAGCAAAGCGGCCGCCTATTTCGAGCGGATTTACGTCCTGTATACCGCCCACCGCGAGTGGGCGGCCAAAGCCTATCTCGCCCGGGCCGAAGCGCTTCTCCGCCTCCGCGAGCGGAAAAAGGCGATGGAGACACTCGAGGAGTTCCTGGGGCTTCCGGAATTTTCCGATCGGCCGGAAACGGAAGAGGCCCGAATGTTGCTGACCCGAATCCGGGAGATGCTGTGACGAGGATTGTCCATCGCGCGGCATCCGTGGCGCTGCTGATCCTGGCCGCTGTTGCAAAGGCCCAGACGCCCGCGCCTCCCTCTTTCACGGCCGGGGCTGTTACGGGAGAGTGCCCCGCCCGTCTCATGATCCAGGACCGGGAACAGGAACTCTATCTCGTCCGAATCGAGAAGGGCATGGTCTACTTTCGCCCCGTCGGCGCGCCCGCGGGCACGCTCTCGGCGCTCCGGCTCGAGACGATCCAATCGGCCTGGTTTCCCATCGAACTGGAGGAGTACCGCATTTTCGAGGCCACGCTCCAGCGCCAATGGGAAACGGCCGCCCACATCCTGCTGGCACCTCTCGAGCCGACTCTCCCCTTTTTAATCCTTCCCGACAACAACGCGTTGGCGCCGGTCATGGAGGCGGGTCTCTATCTGATGCGGGCGGCGGCCGCAGCGACGCGTGGAAATCAGGGCAATCTCACCCCGGCGGCCACGGCGCTCTACGAACGTGCCCTGCGCCTCTTCTCCCATGCCGCCAAAGCCGAATGGTCCCCCGACCGGCAGGAGGCACTGCTCCGAGCGGCCATGTGTCAGACCGCCTGCGGCCGGTTCGAGGCCGCCGAAAAGCTGCTCAGCGCGGCCCGTCTGCCCGACCCCGGCGACGGCGATTATGGGCTTTACCACCTCGCCCGGGCCTCACTCCTTTTCGCCCAAGGACGGGCGCTCGAGGCCGCCAACGGTGTTGCGCTCTCGGTGGCTTTCGAAAACAAGGACCTGCGGGTCTTCCCGGACGCCCTTCTTCTCTCCGCCCGTGCCCATGAGGCCATCATGGATTACTACCGAGCGCGGGACATCTACTTCGAAGTGGCTCGTTTGTTTGGCGCCACGGAATGGGGTGAAATTGCAGTCGAGCGGCTGAATGAGATCATGGTGAACGGCTTGACGGACGAGAAGGAAAAGGCCAACATCGCGAAAGTCTTCTTCGGTTCGGTGGAGGATATGAATGCGGTGGTGCGGGAGTTTCTGAAACGGCGAAAACCGACCCCCGACTCCCCTCTCCCGGGCGAAGACGAACCCCCTGCCCCAAAGGACACCCCATGAGTATCTACACGCTTCGACGATGGCTCCCGTTGATGGCTCTGTTCACGTTTGGCTTCGCCTTTTCGCTCGGCCTGGCCCAGACGTCGGCGCCGCCCCCGGAGGGGCCTCAGGTCGCCAACAAAACGCTTCTCGATCTGTGGGTTCAGGGTGGCTTTTTCATGTATCCCATCGCCCTTCTTTCGATCGGCGCGGTGGCGTTCACCATCTACGGTTTCCTCAACACCTCCGAAAACCGCATGATCCATATGGAGCTAGTGCCCGCCCTGAAGGATGCCTTGTCGAAGGCCGATCTCTCTGCCGCCGTCTCCTTGTGCACGGGAACCCCGTGCCCCATGACCAACATCCTTCACGCCGGCCTTCGCCGCATCGCGGATACCTACGACAAGACCTCCGTCGAGAAGGCCATGGAGGAGGCGGCGGTCGAAGAGAACACCGTGGGGCTTCGTTCGATCAACTACCTTTCCATCATTGCCACCATTGCGCCCATGTTCGGTCTGCTGGGCACCGTTTCCGGCATGATCAAGGCCTTTCAGAAGATCGGTCTCGGCGGCATGGGCGATCCCGAGAAGCTGGCCAACGACATCGGCGAGGCGATGATCACGACCGCCTTCGGCCTTCTCGTCGGTATTCCGGCCATGTTTTTCTACTTCTATCTCAAAAGCCAGTTCGTCGGCAACATGGCCCGGATCGGGCGAATCATGGGCGATCTAACCCATGATCTCGACCGGGCGTTGAACGCCCAGGCCGCCGGCGCCCCGGTTTCGCCGGCCTCCCCATCCGCCCCCCTTTCCCCCACCGCCCCATGAAGCTGCCGCTGCCCGAGTTGGAAGACGCCAAGTTCGCTATGGCACCCATGATTGACATGGTGTTCCTCCTCCTCGTCTTCTTTATGTGCGCCTCCCATCTGGCGACCCAGCGCAATATTCGACTCAACATCCCCTTCGCCTCCAAAGGGGTCGTCCCGAAAGACCGTCCTGACCGATGGACCGTCAACATCACCCGCGATGGGGAGATTTTCAGCGGCCCCACCCCCGTCACGGTGGAGCAGCTGAAGGACCTCGTGGCCGCGGCGGTTAAAGCCAACCCCGCCCTAAAGGTCTATATCCGGGCCGATGCGGCCGCCACTCACAAACCGATCAAAAAAGTCATGGCGACCCTGGCCGAAGCGGGGGTAGACGACTTCATCTTCGGCGTCTACACACCCAGCGCTTCAGAAGCCGGTGGAGGCGCGCCATGAAGCTCCCAATCCCCTCCCTCGAAGACCCGGATATCAATGTGGCGTCCTTGATTGACATGGTCTTCCTGCTGCTCGTCTACTTCATGAGCACCGCCAGCCTGATCCGGTCGGAAGCCGATCTGGGCATCCGCCTTCCCGGCATGTTGGTTCAGGCACGGGCGGTGGATCTGCCCGATGAACAGATCATCGAAGTCCGCGACACCGGTCATGTCATCCTGAATGGACTGGAAACGGACCGGCCGGATTCTCCCGATCTGCCCGGGTTGACCACCATCCTGGTTCGATACCGCCTTTCCGCCACCGCGGCCGGCCAGGAGCCGCTCGTGACGATCCAGGCGGAGGATGGGGCGCGCCATCAGCGGGTAGTGGACGTCATGAATGCCTGCGCGGCCGCCGGTATCCGCGGCGTCTCGTTCACTTTGACGGGAACCGAATAAGGGGGCACGATCATGAAAGCCGAATGGGAGGCGATGCTGGCCGGGATCGGGTTCCTGAAACTCTCCCAGCGCCGTCGCCGGCAACTCACGACGCTGCTGCTCATCTCCCTCGGCCTTCACCTGATCGCCCTCGGCATCTTCGGCGGGGTCGTGGTCATGCGGGCGCTTCGGGAAGAAAAGACCGTCTTCGTCGCCCCGCCTCCGCTCAAGACCTACGAGCCGCGCAAACTCGAACACAAGGTCAAGGTGCAGAAGCAGCAGCGGAGTTCGAGTCGCCCGGCGATGATGCCCCGGATGCTGGCGGCGAAACCAACCGACTTCGCCCTGCCGGAGATCAAAGCCAACCCGAAGGTGGTCAAGACGACGTTCCAGCCCAAGTTCAAAGCGGTCACGGGAACCGGCTTGGGTGTGGGGCTGGGAACCG
>Ga0308417_1000500_pt1 | contig 28568 bp, 24 predicted proteins | sample HotsprSampleOS65_FD_203528 | JGI IMG/M metagenome (GOLD analysis project Ga0308417, IMG submission 203528) | Hot spring phototrophic mat microbial communities from Octopus Spring, Yellowstone National Park, Wyoming, United States - 20090730_OS65 ...
CCTGTCTGTTAGCCTTACCGCTTACAGACTATGCCCAAAACAGCGTGCAGGGTCAACAGGGAAATCTCACGACACGGGACTGCGGAAGCTCAGATCAGTTGGGGCTGGAAAGTGCGAAAGTCCACAGGCTCAAACACCCTTCCAGAGCGTCAGGTACTGGCGGGCAACCTTGAGGTCTTCGAGAGCCTCCGGCGCCTCACACGGAGGCGGTTGCTCTCCCCGAATCGCCGCAAGGAAGTTCATGGCCTGCTGGCGCATGGCATGAATCCACGGCAGTTGCGGCACGATGGTCTGAGGCGACTGCTTCGGATCGGGATCCTTGAAGATTTCGACCCGGCCGGGACGATTCATGGCCATAGGAGCCGGCAGAGCGACTGTGACATAACCACGCTCGAAGGCCACCAGAATGGATTCCTGCCAGTCCACGGTGGTGCGATAGGGGCTCATCTCGATGATAGCCGGCAACCCGCTGCGGCTGCGCGCCACAAGCAGGACCCCGGTGGGATCCGCATGAACCACCTCATAGGGTTCGCCGAGGAAAAAACGCATGAGATTGACTTGATGGATGTAATAGTTCACAAACCATGTGTACTGGCGAAAGGACTCGCTGTCCATGTCCTTGGGCGGCGGTTCGCCGGGAAGCGGTCCCGCCTCATCCCCCTCGTTTACCAAATCCCAGAAACCTCCCGCCACCCAATCCCCGGCGGGCATCGTAATTCGGATATAGGTCATGCGGCCCAGCTCACCCGTAGCCTTGAGTTTTTGGATTTCGTCCCAGGCGTACCGAGACGCAGGATCGCTTCGCTTGTGATAGCCGACCATCACCCACGTCCCGCTCTCGGCCGCAGCCCGAACAATCGCCTCACCCGCCTCCAACGTGCTGGCAAGAGGCTTCTCGATGAACATCGGCTTGCCGGCCTTTAGAAGTTCGGGCAAAAGCACCCCATGCCGCCAAAACGGCTGCGACGCCACGATCCCATCGAGATCTTCATAGGCCAGCATGTCCCGATAGTCGCGATAGACACGGGGCACACGATATTTTTCGGCAACCCGTTTCGCGGTCTTTTCCCGGAGCTCCGCGATGGCCACCACCTCACAGTCGGGCAGCGACGCATAGTTTCGCAAATGGGCGCACTGCCCCATGCTTCCGACGCCGACAAAACCGATGCGAACTTTTCGTTGGCTCATGTTGTTCCTTGTTTCTGAGAGGTTGATCCGTTCCCTCGCATGGTGTCCTCCTCGCACGCGAGGCGGGTGGCGTTCTACCTTCCGGACGCCAGTCGGCCAAAACGGTTGGCGATGGCCAGGGCCGGATCGAGCGGCACCTCAACCCTCCGCACGTTTTTGGGAATGGAAATGACCGGCGTCGGCCGCAAGGTTTTCCCCTCGAACTGGGGCAACCAGCGGCGTTCGGCGCGGAGCATCGCCGCCACCATCTCACGCACCTCGTCGAGCGTGCACACGGCGGACGTGAGAGGATCGAGCGCCACCGCCTGCATCACCCGTTCAGGGTCACCGGTTAACGCGGCCTCAACCGCCAGGGATTGCACGGTTATATTGGTTTGATTGAGCGCCGCACACTGAGGCGGCAGATCGCCAACCCGCAGGGGATGGAGTCCCCGAGCATCCACATACACCGGCACCTCCACGCACGCTTCCGCCGGAAGATTGGTGATGAACCCGTCGTTGCGCACATTGCCATTGAGACGGAACGGCCGGTCCGTTTCGATGGCTTCCAGGATGTACGAGCAATACTCGACACTGCGCGCGGGCAGGCGGGTCGGTTCGTGTGCGAGATAGTTGGCGGTGCGGAAAGTCCGGCTTATGTTTTTGCAGAAATGGTAGTATGCCGCCGTTTCCCCACCAAACCCCGGCTCGTCGCAATACCGCTTCAACGCCCGCTCATGACTGCGGAACCACGGCAGATACTCCGACAGATGACCGGTGCTCTCGGTCATGAAGTAGCCGAAATGGCGCATCACCTCGCACCGCACCTTCTCGTTCGCGTAGTATTCGGGCTTCTCGATGTTTTCGCGAAGAATCGGGTAAAGATCCCGTCCATCCCGTTTGTCGCGCAAGGCAAGAAACCACGCCATGTGATTGATGCCCGCGCAGAGGTAATCAATCTGCGCCTTGGGCACGCCGACATACCGGCTGATGAGGTCGAGGGTCGTCTGGACCCCGTGACACAATCCAAGGAAGGGAACCTTCGCGATTCGGCCCAGCGCGATGCCATTCATGGCCATCGGATTGGCATAGTTCAGAAGAATGGCCTGGGGGCAGACCTCTTCCATGTCACGGACCAGCTCGCGCAAAACGGGAATGGTCCGCAACGCTCGAAAAATGCCGCCCGGCCCCATGGAGTCGCCAATGCATTGGTCCACGCCGAAACGAAGGGGGATCGTGACATCGAGCCCGAAGGCCTCGACGCCTCCGACCTGGATCATGACGATGACGTAATCCGCGCCCTCCAGTGCCTTCCGACGATCGAGCGTCGCATGCACCTTGGCCGGAAGATGATTGTCCGCAATGACCCGTTTGACAAAGGCCTGCATGCGGTCCAACTTGGGCTTCGTCCGGCTCATCAGCCAGAGATCGCTCTCCTGGAGCGCCGGCGTCGCCAGAATGTCGAGCGTCAGCGTTTCGCAAAAGACCAGACTCCCCGCTCCAATCATGGTAATCTTGGGCATGACCACTCTCCTCGTAACGGACTGTTTTTGCCGCAAACCCGGCGCATCCGTCTTGACGGCAGGGCCCGCAAACAACACAATAGCTAGCACAGAACCCTCTTATCCAACAAGGACCCGCCTTGCTCTTTTATGACCGATCTTGCTCATGATAAACCGCGCCTGCTTTCCGTCGGGCGGCACCGCCAGAGGGCATGGCACATCCCCTCCCACCGTCATCCCTTTTACGAAATGATCGTGATCATCCGGGGCGCGGAAGGGGTCCGAACGGACACCCAGACCGCCCGCGCGGAGACCGGCGAGGTGCTCCTCTTCCGTCCCGGAGAAGGACACGAGGAATGGGTGGAAGGACCCGAGGAACTGGACACCTGCTTTATCGCCTTCGATGCAGGTGTCGCGGCGTCACCCTGGCCCTCACGGGTCTGGGACGCGGACGGACGATTGCGGATTCTGGCGGCCTGGCTTCACGACCTGCGCGACGAGAATCTTCCTCAAGCCGCGGCCACCCGCTCCGCCTTTTTTACGGCGCTTCTGGCGGAGTTTCATCGGCTCGCGCACTCCCGGGAAACCCCCCTGGTGCATCGCGTGCGCCAATTTATGCGTCACCACCTGGGCGAACGACTGCAGCTCGGAGACCTGGCACGCGAGGCGGGGTTGAGCCGTTTTTACTTTGTGCGCGAATACCGTCGCCAAACAGGGATGACGCCGATGGAAGACCTCCGGCGATTACGTGTCTGCCAGGCGCGGGATTTGCTGTTGACGAGTTCGCTGCCCTTGAAAGCCATCGCCCCCATGGTCGGCGTCGAGGAAGAACGGTCGCTGTTCCGTCTCTTCCGCCGCTATCTCCGCGTCTCCCCCGGCGAGATCCGACGGACGATCCCCGCCGCGAGTCGCCAGACCGCCACAGAAGCGCTTCCGGAACGGCTCCTCACACCCGGCCGACGCGACACGTCACGGCCACAGCGGTGATTTCCAAGCCAGACCGCGGGCGCCAATTCAACGATACCAGTTGGCCTTGAGATAACGGATATACCGGTCGCACATCTCATCGGGCACATTGGCCGGAATATGGTTGCCGACCGCCCAGACAAAACCCGGACATCGCTTCGCCAGCGGAAAGGTGGCGTCCATTTCCGCTTTCACCTGTTCCCAGGTCCCAAACGCCATCGTCCGGCAATCCACCTTGCTCCCGATGATCACGTGGGTCCTGCCGAAGCGGTCGCAGATCCAATCCAAATCGTTGCACGGTTCAAAGATGAATCCCTGCGCCCCGCACGCCGCAATATCCTCCATGAACATGTCAAATCGTCCGTCGGAGCAGAACAGCACCCGCTTGCCGGCACGGAGCAGCGGCTCCCACATCCGGCGATACAACGGAAAAATCACCCCACGGTAGAATGCCGGATCTAGAAAGGGCCCGGACGTCCACACCATATCGTCATGCTGAATGTAGCCGACAATGGAGGTCTCCGCCCACGCCTCGGCGTGGCGGAGGCTGTACGCCCCCAGCCGCTCCAGGACACGGGCAAAACGAACCGGATCCACCCCAGCTGCCTCCAGCAGCATCTCCCAGCCGAAAATGGCAATCGCCGCCGATACGACGGTCTTGTACCGACCGCCCGTCACCACCTGCTCGGGATACCCCGCCTGCGCCTTCTGATACCACGTTTCGAAACAACGGACGAGCTCGGAATGATTCGGGATTCCATATTCCTGAAAGGGATCGAAGGCATACACCTCCTCGACATCCTGAAAGGGACAGGGCTTGGCGTCGCGGCGGTCATGGCCATCCGCCGCATACTCCGCGTGTCCCATGTCGGTGACCCGGCCGACCGACTCCCACGCGATCGGTCCGTCATGCACGCACCAGTTCAAATCATACTCCCAAGCCTCCTGCAACGGCTGACCCAGCGACTGCAGATAGGTCGTGTGATACTCCATCGAATATTCCGTGTGGGCCAGACGGGGCGTCGGCCTCAGAAACAGCGTGTCTTCTCCGATGCGACGACTCACGATCTATTCCTTTCTCTTGCCCGAGGGGCGAATGGGTTCGATTTTCCGCCAGGCCACCGCATGGCCCGAAAGAGCTATGTCCTGGGCCGCCAGTCGTCGGCCGAAAAGGATCCGCGTGCCACCGGCCTCATCAAGGACCCGATATCGAGCCGTCGGCCAGAGACCGGCGCGCGTCAACCCGAGCGTCACGAGAACGCGACGGGGTGATGCATTCCGGTTGATCACGAAGAGAACACCGCCCCCTGAGGCCGCTTGGTGCCAGTGGGTCAGAACCCCCGGTTCACCCGCCGAAACCGTCACCCCGCCTTCCTGCTCCACAATCAACCGCATCAACTCGGGGCAGGGGTTGGATCCCACGAGGATCACCTTTCCCTTTCCCACTCGGCAGGCATAGCCGATCCGGAAGGAGGTGTCGCCTCGCCCACCCACATCCACCAGCACTTCCCGCGCCTGGGGATTAAGATCGAGCCAGAGGGGCTCGCCCGGAACGTCCCGATAGTAAAAGAAATTGACCTTACGCCCAAGATGGCCTCCCTTCACCAGTCGCACCGCTCCCCTCCCGTACCGTACCGTCACCGGGAGGAGAACCGGGCGGGCTCCCTCCGGAGGAAGAAGGGGCAAATCCGTCAGAGAGTGCCCCGCGTCGTCCCGGCAGGGAAAACGGCTGAAACCGATCAGCGTTCCCCCCTCCCGGACGAAACGAACCAGCCGATCCGCGGCCTCGCGTTCGATCCATTCGGCGCCGGCATAAATCAGGATCGGCGCAGGCGGCGGGCGATCGCCGGTGGGGTCGTAGTAGTGCCAGGCGATATCGGCATCTTCGAGCGAACGAAGAATTTCGGGCGCATGAGCCGGGTCACAGATACGATGGGGTTTATAAAGCAAAACCGCCACATCGGGATGTTCCTCGAGCTCCCATGGCCGGAGCCTCCCCATCGTTTCGACGACCTCCCGGTGCACCGCGAAGTACTCGTTGGGCCGGCCCCATTCGTTCACGGGGGCATGAGCCCAATTGTCGCGCGTGACCGCCATGTACCAGTTCCAGCCCCGCATCCCCCGGGCCGTCAGAGCCAGCGCCACAAAGCGAAAGTGGTCCGGCGGCAAATAGCCCACGCTCTCGAGGGGGTAGATTCCGGACTGAAACTCGGCAGCCCAGAGGTTGTTGTTCGTCACCGAGACCTGCGCGCTTTTGACGATATCCATCACCGACAGCCACTCGTCCTCGCTCTGGCGGTCCCCCTCGATAAAGGGCATGGGATAGAGATCGCAACCCACGAGATCCGCGACCTCGTTCAGACGCCGAAAATCCTGGTAGAGCGCCGACCAGCCGTTCGCGACAATCGGAACCTCGATGCCACTGGCGCGCATCCACTCGGAAACCTGGCGAACCACCTCCGCTCCGTACCAACCGATGAAATCGAGGGTATCGGCATAGCGAAAGGCGTACGGCTCTGGCGGCAGCAACCGTTGAGCCAGCGGAAGTCGGGTATTGACGACAATTTCATGGAAATAAACGAAGGCCTCGTCAAACGAAGAGAGTGATGCCCGCCATCGCTGGTTGAGCCGATCCAGATCGTTCTGATATTTCTCCCGGAGAAACGACTGGAAAAGGCCTGGCGGACCGAAACAGCCCATCGCCTCCGCGAATGTTTCGATGGGCGGATAGGGCTCGTTGCAGGCCTGGCAGAGGATGATGGGGCCGCCGCGGGTGATCTGCCACGGCGCCAGAACCCGACAGACGTGTTCAGTATAGTGGCGAGCCATCTGGAGAAAGGCAGGATCGAGCCGGTGATAGCGGGCGGCGCGTTCCGGGACGCCGCCGTGGGGCCATTCGGCGTAGATGTAAGGGCCGGGGCGAATAAAGACATGAAACCCTTCCCGGGCGGCCTGCTCGAGAAAACCCACCAGATTCCGTTGCGGCGAGGTGGTGCCGTCAAAATCGTAACGTCCGGGTTCGATCTCGTGATAATTCCAGGGCACGTAGGTGGAAACCACGCGGAGCCCCATCGCCCGAAGCGCGCGAAAGATGGCGCCCCAGTGCTCGGCCGTATTGCGCCAATAGTGGAACTCCCCCGAAAAGAGAGGAATCCGGTGCCGACCGTATGTGAAAAGCCCGTTTTGAATCGCCATGGTCCGCTTGCCAATCACCGCTCGTCTCCGTTCACGGGAACTCTACCACCGTGGATGCCCGACAGCAAGCGCAGGCCATGGTTCCACACAGCGCCCGTTGCGCCGTCGTTGACATTGGCGTCCCCTTTCGTTAAAGACAGATGAAAGTTTTTACGGGAAGCGATCATGCGTCGGCCAAACGTTCTTCTGATTCTGGCAGACGATCTCGGGTACGGCGACATGAGCGCCTTCAATGGCGGCCTATCGAGCACTCCAGCGCTGGATGCCCTGCTTCGAGAATCGCTTTGCTTTTCCCAGCACTACACCGCCTCGCCCGTTTGCAATCCTTCCCGTGCCTGTCTCATGACTGGACGATACCCCCATCGGACGGGATCCATTGACACCCTTGAATGGTGGGGGTTGGAACGACTGTCCCTTCGGGAGATCACCCTCGCCGATCTTTTCCGCGCCGCCGGTTATCGGACCGGTCTTGTGGGCAAATGGCACCTCGGATCCTTCGATCCGCGCTACCACCCCATGCGCCGTGGGTTCGAAGAAACCGTCTGCTTCCGCGGCGGCATGCACGACTACTACGCCTGGCGCATCGAGTTCGGAACCACCCCGCGACGCTCCGACGGCCGCTACCTCACCGACGTCTGGACCGAGGAAGCAATCCGTTTCATCGAACGCCATCGGAACGAACCTTTCTTTCTTCATCTGACCTACAATGCGCCTCATACCCCCCTTCAGGCGCCACCTGAGGAGATCGCCCCCTTCGCCCACCGGACCGATCTGACGCCGGCCGTCCAGACCCTCTATGGCATGATCCGCCGGATGGATGCCGGCATCGGCCGGATCCTCGAGATGCTCGAGCGGTGCCATCTCCGAGATCAGACCATCGTCATGTTCACCTCCGACAACGGTCCCCAATTCGGCGGTCAGCCGGGGTCCCCCAACTGTCTCAACCGGTTCAACATGGGACTTCATGGCGCCAAGGGTCATGTTTACGAAGGCGGCATCCGGGTGCCCCTTCTGATGCGGTGGCCAGACGGGCTTCCCCGCGACGCCCGCCGCGTAGATGCCATGGTCCACTTTGCCGACTGGTTTCCTACCATTTGCGAACTCTGCCACGTGCCGATCCCGCCGGACTTGAAACTCGACGGGGTCAGCGTGGCCCCCCTGCTCCGCGGCGAAAAGGGCATGGTCCCAACGAAACGTTGCTGGCAGTGGAGCCGGTATGTTCCGGATGTCCGATATAACGCCGCCATCCGCGACGGCGAGTGGAAACTCGTCCGTCCCATGGTGCGAGGCGTGGGCAACGCTCCCTGCTGCAACCTCTGGTTGACCGTCGCCATGTATGCGCCCGAATACTTCGAACAACGCGGACTCCTTTCCGAACCGAAACCCGAACGGGACTGGGATCCTTCCGCGCCGGCCGAGCTCTACCACATCACGCAAGATCCCAACGAAACCCACAATCTCGCAGACCAGTATCCCGATATCGCCGCACAGCTGTCGCTCGAGCTGGACCGCTGGTTCGAGGAGGTCGAAGCCGAACGGCGCACCATCCGCGAATGAACGACCAAAACCTATTCTTCCGATAGGTATCACCACTTAGCGCTATCAACACTGAGGGGAACACTGAGGGGGAACACAGAGGGTCACGTCTCAACATTCGTCATTCTGGCCAGAGCGTCGCGAACCAGTTGGCGCCGAGTGGGATGATCGCGAAGGGAATACTCGAAGCGCCGAATCGCTTGAGAGACGGCCTTATAATCCCCAACTCCCAGCCGTTCGGCGATTTCCCGCAAGGGGCGCCCACTGCGTCGCCGCGCCAGATATAGCACCAGGTCCCGCCCCTCGTCGCCATACCGATCTCTGAAGTCCTCCCACCGTTCGCCCTTGATCTGTTCCACCACCCCAACCACCTGTTCCAGGGAAACGCAACTCGCTAGTTCCCGACGCGTCGGTTGTTCCCGGCTGGTCGAGACCACCCGTCTCTTCAGCCCCTCCAAAAATTCCCGTGAACCCCTCGCCAGACGCGCAAATCCATCCTCGTACCCTTCCGGCAACACCCCGCGCGTAACGTACGCATGCAGCCACCGGCGATAGGCCGCCATGCCACCGGCACGCGTCCAGAGCTCTTCCGTTGTCAGCCACGCGGGTCTCGAGCGATACCCCACATAGGCGCCATACGAGCTCCAGACGTATCGGTGCAGCCGCTGCAACCGCCTTTTTGCCATCTCGGAATCCACCGCCGTAAGTCCGACCGCCTCGGCCCCCTTCGACCGCTTGTCCAATCCTTCCGCGGCCGTATGAATCGGATTCAGGTGGATATAGGCACTTGCGTTCAGCACCCAAGCCCCTTCCCCATCCAGAAGAGTACTGCCGAAACGCCCCTGAAAAACGTGACCCACCCGCCCGCGACGACGGTTGAACCATAGGCTATAACTCACGTTCACCCACTGCAACGCCGCGCTGGCGTTGGCCCCCGGCGTTCGAATCAGCAGATGATAGTGGTTTCCCATCAGCGCATAGGCGTGAATCTCAACGCCATAGCGTTCGGGCAACTCCGCCAGCAGTTCCAGAAAATGCTCGTGATCCCGTCGGTCCTCGAATATTGTCCGGCGTTCGATGCCGCGCGCTGTGACGTGATACCAGCCCCCCTCGATATCTATCCGTAGTGGTCGTGTCATACCGCAATCCTACTTACGGCCAATCCCTCGTCAAGCATAATTGTAGATTGTTGAGACGTGACCCTGATGACGATTGTAGATTGTTGAGACGTGACCCTGATGACGGTGACCCTGATGACGGGGCAAAACGTCGCCTTGACGGAAAACAAAGACGTCACTATCTTTCGCCTCAAAAAGGGCATCGCATATGAAGCGATCACCAGCGGGAAAGTGGCCTGTTCTCCGCCGTTATGAAGGCGAAATGACCAGCCGGATCGCGCTTCCCATCGGCGGGATCGGCACCGGCACCATTGCCCTGGGGGGACGAGGAAATCTCCTGGATTTCGAACTCATGAATCGGCCAGCCAAGGGATATGTGCCTCAGGGTGACCATGCCGGCCCCACGTTCGCTGCGCTCCGATGGACGTCGCGTTCGAAAGGCGCGGACGCCCGTCTCCTGGAAGGCCCCCTACCCCTCGAACGATACGAAGGACAGAGCGGCTCCCCAGAGCCCTGGCACGGTCTTCCCCGCTTTCGCCGTCACCGCTTCGAAACCGCCTATCCTTTCGGCCAGGTTCAGCTCAGCGACCCCGACGTCCCTGTAACCGTGACTCTTCAGGCCTTCAATCCGCTGATCCCACCCGATCTGGAAAAGAGCGGACTCCCCCTCGCTGTCTTCCGTTACGTCGTCCGTTCGAAAACGCGGGAACACCTCCGCATCTCGCTCTGTTTCTCCCTTCCCAACTTCATCGGAAAGGACGGGTTCTCCCCCGCCCCCTCTTCCCCTCTGGCCAATCGCATTGCGTTCCGGGAAGAAGACTCCCTCCGAGGCCTCTTTTACTGGTCGGACCACGCGGACACCAAACACACCGCGTGGGGCACTATGGCCCTAGTGACGCCCGACCCCGGTCCACTGAGTTTCAGAACCTGCTGGGATAATCGAGGCAGTTGGGGGGGCGGCCGCCTGGACTTCTGGGATGATCTGAGAGAAGACGGGCGTCTCGACAACCGAGATGGCACGGGTGAACATCCTATGGGTTCCCTCTGTCTTGAAAAGGTCCTTCCCGCCGGCCGCACGACGACCTTCACCTTTATTCTGACCTGGCACTTCCCTAACCGTTATGCCTGGAATGGGGGGCCCAACGGAGAACCCGCCGCCTGGGTGGGCAATTACTACACCACCCAATACGCCGACGCCTGGGAAGCGGCGGTGCGGCTTGTGCCCCGTCTGCCAGACCTGGAGCGGGAGTCCCTTCAATTCGTGCAGACCTTCCTCGCCAGTGACCATCCCGATGTGATCAAAGAGGCGGCCCTCTTCAATCTCAGTACACTTCGCACTCAAACCTGTTTCCGAACCGCCGACGGACACTTTTTCGGCTTCGAAGGCTGCAGCGACCAAAGCGGATGTTGCTTTGGCAGTTGCACCCATGTCTGGAACTACGAAACTGCCACGGCTTTCCTCTTCGGACCGATCGCCCGGGATATGCGAACACTGGAATTTGAACAAGCCACCGACGAGATCGGCCTGATGAGTTTCCGGATCAGCCTTCCGATAGACCCCAGCGCCCGTCAATTCGGGAAAGCCGCTGCGGACGGCCAGATGGGATGCCTCATCAAGCTCTATCGCGAGTGGCGCCTGCAGGGCGACGACGCTTTTCTGCGTCGCCTCTGGCCGGCCGCGAAGCGGGCGCTGGCCTTCGCCTGGCGCAAGGGCTGCTGGGACGCCGATCACGACGGGGTGATGGAAGGCTGCCAGCACAACACGATGGACGTAGAATACTACGGCCCTAATCCTCAGATGGAGTTCTGGTATCTCGGCGCCCTCCGGGCCGCCGAGGAGATGGCGCGCGCCGTCGGCGAGAACGACTTTGCCGAGGAATGCCATCGCCTCTTTGAAAATGGGCGCCAAACCTTGGCGACTCGGCTTTTCAACGGCCACTACTATCGCCACGAGATTCAACCGATCCCCGACCGCAACGCCATTCATCCCGGCCTTCTGGTCGGAATGGGATCGGACCCGGCCAATCTCATTTTTCAATTGGGAGACGGTTGTCTGGTGGACCAACTTGTCGGTCAGGTGATCGCGCATACGGCGGGACTGGGGGTGCTGGCGCCTCCAAATCAGATCCGGAAAACCCTCCGCAGCATCCTCCGCTTCAACCGGAAACGGGGGTTCTGGGATCACTTCAATCCGATGCGCGGGTTCGCCCTCGGCGATGAAGAGGCCCTGATCATGGCGGCCTATCCCCATGGGCGTCTTCGCATTCCCTTCCCCTATTATGCCGAGGTCATGACCGGTTTCGAATACATCGTGGCCGTTCACCTCCTCATGGAAGGGATGGAGAAGGAGGGGCTTCGGGTCATCCGTGCCATTCGGGATCGCTATGATGGGCGCCGCCGAAACCCCTTCGACGAAGCGGAGTGCGGCCACCACTATGCTCGCGCCATGGCCTCCTGGACGGCCATCCCTGCCTGGTCCGGTTTCGATTATTCGGCCATCGAGGGACGCCTCACCTTCGCGCTTCGCCCCGGTCTCCATTTCTGGGCGGCCGGGGACGCATGGGGGCTCGCCCGAATCCAGCGGGCGGGGAAACGATACATCCGCGTCTCCCTCGATATTTCTGCCGGCGCCCTGCCTGCCCTTTCCAAAATCCAGATCCGCGGGGCTGGTACGGCGGTGCTCCCTCCTCACTCGCCACGGGCGGCGCCTGCCCACCTTCGGGTCATGGTTCCCGTGTCCCCGGCCTCCCCTTCCGGATCCGCTCGCCCATGAATGATTTTCCTCGAACCACCATCGAAACGCTCTCGGTCTCTCGCCTGATGATAGGAACGAATTGGTTCCTCGGGTTTTCCCATCGCAGCAAGGCCCAGGACCGCGATATCCAGGAAACGATGGACGCCGCTCGAATCGCCGAGGTGTTGAAGGTCTTCCTCCGGGCCGGCGTGGATACTTTCTACGGGATGCGGCCGGAGCCCAAGCTCGTGGAAGCCGTAGACCGGGCCGAACAAAGCGTCGGGCGCCGGATCATCCGCCTGGCCATCCCCAGTTGGCCGGTGACCGGTCACGCCGCGGATCAGGATGAAGCCCGGCGCGTCCTGGATGCCCATCGGGACGTCGGTGTGGATATCTGCATGCCGCACCAGTGCGTGACGGATGCCTTTGTGGACCGAAAGACACGCCGTCTGCCAGGCATCGAACCCTTTCTGGCCATGATCCGGGAACGGAGCATGATTCCCGGCCTTTCTTCTCACATGCCCGAGACCCCGCTCTATGCCGATGCCGCGGGGCTGGATGTCCAAACCTACTGCCAGATCTACAACGCCCTCGGTTTTCTCATGCAGATCGAGGTGGAGTGGGTCCATCAGATGATCGCCCGCGCGAAAAAACCCGTCATTGCCATCAAGCCACTCGCCGCTGGACGTCTGACTCCCCTGGTCGGCCTCGCCTTCGCCTGGAGCACCCTTCGCGCTCACGATATGGTCGCCGTCGGCGTCAGCAGCCCCTACCAAGCCGAGGAGATCATCGAAACGTCACTTGCCCTTCTGGAGCGGCGTCCGGTGGACGTCGCGCTGACCACCTCGCGAAGCAAATCCTCCCTCTCGCCCTGAGCCCCGGCCGGTTCAGACGGCTATTTGAATGGGAACTCGTCGCAAAGAACAATCATGCGGGGAGCAGAGGGACGCGATTCGCGGCCCTCGTTGTCCGTATGGGTGGCAAACAGAACCATCGGCGTCAAAGGCGGAAGCCGGCCGATCTCCAGCGTCGCGGGTTCGCGAGGGTCGCGAACCTGTCCGGTCGGTTGCGCGCCCCGCCCATCCTTGTACGCCGTCACATAGAGTGTGTACCGCTGGGCGCCCCTTGACCGGGCGAATCTCCACAAACACCTGGTCGCCAGACGCCATCTCCGCGGGCGGATAGAGGCGTTCAATAACTGGCGGGTCGCCCACGCCGGTCGTTTTCAAATCCTCGATTGGATTGGCCAGCACCGGCCCGGAGATCGCCGGGCGCCAGACTTCCCGCGCGGCGTTCTGAAGGCGGACAGGGGTCTCCGTCATGTCGTTGGAATCGTCGTAGTCCGCCGTCAGACGGTCGAGGGAAATGGTAAAGTTCGTGACCGGGACGAAGGCGTTGACATACAGCACATGGGTACGCATCTCAACAATCACCCGGCGAATCGAAGGCGGCAGATTCACGACGCCGTCGCCGTCGGACCCCCAAGAATAGGTCCCCGCGTCCCGGTAATGGTCGCCCGGGGCGTTGGCCGTGAGCGGAAAGGTCATGTACCGCTATCCATCGTGATTCCAAGAGGATCGCGAATGGATGTCATCGGCATTCCAGGCGTCCTTTGCTCCGCAACTCAGCCAGGATTCTCCCTTCGCGTCCGCCAATTCATAGACCACGCGCAACCTCTGGGAGGCGCCTTCCCAATCTTTCCCCAGGGCGCGGGCTTTCCCCGGAATCACCAGCGGGCGGTCCGGTTCTAGAACGGCATAAAACCCTACGCACGGCGCGTTGGTCGGATACGGCCTCGGCCACGTAACCCGGAGCACATGGGAGGTGCGCTCCTCCGAGCAAACCGTCGCCGCCGTCATGGCCACGGCCTCTCGAACGACGTCCCAGTGATTGCTGGCGAAGGGGATCCCTGGATCCCGCGATACCCGCCACGAGCCCGATTCAAAATCCTCCAGCATCCGCCGGTGGGGTCCGGGCGCCTCCGAATAGCGCGGACGCCCCACGCGAACCGCCCTCACGCGTCCCCCGCGCGGAACAATCCATTGCGGCGGGGGGGAGACGTTCACCTCTCCCTGTCCATCCCCCCGCACGATCGGAACGGCGTTTCCCTGCTCATCCACCCGTTCAAGAGTGACGGTTTCGGGCTCCACCGTGAGAAAAACGCTGTCCGCCTGCCCCCGGTCCTCGAGCTCCTTCTTGAGAAAATAAATCAGACAGGGCTCCGTGGCGCGGGGCTGCCGTTCCGGCATCCGTTCGAACAGGGGAAGATCGAGTCCGAACCCGGCGGCCAGATCCCAATCCGGCTCCTGAAAGGAGGGCCAAAAAATAGGCGGCACAGTGTTCAAAGAGAAAGGTCACCTCCGGCGCGTGCCGCTTCACGCCCGGCGCGGCGGCACGCACGGTCTTCGGCATCGCCCGAAGCCAGCGTCGTTCGATGTCGTTCAATGCGATCTCCATTCGAAGAACGATTCGGGGGCACGTCGGGCGGACAGCGAAAACGCCTAGGGCTTCGTTGACGTACACGGGGGTCTTGGAATAGCAGGGGGTAAGGGATAATGGTTCAATGGTGGAGGCGGGGGGAATCGAACCCCCGTCCGGGAAAGGGTCCCCATGGCATCTACGCGCGTGTTCCGTGTTTGGGGTCTCGTTTCGGAGAAGGCCCACGGACAGGCACGCTCCGAAACCAGCGTCCACGAGAGATCTCGCGATTCGAACCGGTCGCTCGCTCGAATCGCCAGCCTGCTGTCGTCGCTCCGATCCGCCTGGCAGGCGGCAGCGGTGGAACGTTGCGGTTAGTTAGGCCGCAAGAGCCAGACTTTCGTCGGCGTTTGTTTAGTGTTTCCGGTTGTTTTACGAGGCCAACCGGAGACCTCGGCGCGCCGCCCTGGTTTCCTCAATCCCGTCGAAACCGGTGCGCCCCCAACCTGGTAAAGAACCCTCGCTTCAATGTCATATTAGCCCATGTTCCCATCCCTGTCCAGCCCCAGCACCTCCGGTCAGGCCGATGGCGGCCAATTAAGAATCGCTGTCCTACCGGCGCCTTGGCAAGAAAAGCCTGTTTCGCCGGTGTCAGAACACGGGGGAAACCGTCTGCGCAGGATTGGATCGGTCAGATTCGCAACGCCAGGCCCATCAGCGCATAGACCAAGCGGGCGGCGGCAAAATCCGAGGCGTGATCCCCACGCCGGGGCGCAAGCTCCACCACATCAAACCCAATCACCCGGCGGCCGTCCGTCAAACGGCGAAGAAGCCCAAGCCCCTCGTCCCACGACAGCCCCCCTGGCACCGGCGTACCCGTCGCAGGAATCACCGCCGGATCAAAGCCATCCACATCCACCGTCACATACAGCCACTCCGGAAAATCGTCCGGTAACGGACGATACCAATACCCCGGAAAACGCCGCACGATCGCAGCATCCCGGTGATGTATGCCCTTCTCCCGCCGATACCGAATCTCTTCCTCAGAAAGCGCCCGTACCCCCGCCTGAAACAGAGGGGCACCACTATGCTCAACCGCCCGCCGCATGACGCACGCATGGCTGAAGGACTCACCCTCGTAACGATCTCGCAGGTCCGCATGAGCGTCCAACTGAAGAATCCCGAACCGCTGCCCCACCCGATGGAAGGCCCGGATCGCCCCCAGCGTCACCGTGTGTTCCCCACCTAGCAACACCGGAATCCGCCCCCCACGAATGGCCTCCCCCACACGCCGCTCGATGCGGTTCAATATCTCCTCCAACCTCCCTTGGCACACGATCGCCGGGCCGGTATAGAGTCCAGCCTCCCCCGGGCAACCCCCGTCTTCCCACCGTTCCAACTGCTGCGAGGCCACCAGAATCGCCGCCGGACCCCGCCCCGTCCCCCGCCCATACGAGACGCTCTTTTCAAGCGGCGCCGGAATCACTTCGAAACGTGCCTTTTCGCGCGACACCGGCGGATATTCCGACGCCAAAAATGGCGGCCACCTTGCGTTCGTTTTCATGAAAGCCGGCTCCGAAAATCCTGGTAGCCAAACTCCCGAATCACCTCCAGACGGCCCATCACCGGATCCCACAGCGCAATGGAAGGCAATTGCAGACCATTGAAGGTCGTGGTCTTGACCATCGTATAGTGCGCCATATCCTCAAATACCAGGCGATCACCGACCGTCAACGGTCGGTTAAAGCTGTACTCTCCAATCACATCCCCAGCCAAACAGGAAAGCCCCGCCAGCCGGCACGTCCACGCCTTTTCCCCAGGTCTCCCAGCCCCCTCAACCCGCGGCCGGTAGGGCATCTCCAGAACATCCGGCATGTGCGCCGCCGCCGACGTATCGAGGATGGCAATCGGCATGTCGGCCTCGACAATGTCGAGGACGGTGGCGATGAGAAAACCAGCATTCAACGCGATGGCCTCGCCAGGCTCAAGAATCACTTCGAGCCACGGATACCGTCTCCGAAACTCCCGAACAAGTCGAATCAGGTGCTCCCGATCATAATCCGGGCGGGTTATGTGATGGCCGCCGCCGAAGTTGATCCAGCGCCGACCCCGAAAATAGGGGGCAAAACGCTCCTCCACTCGTGCCAAAACCCGCTCCAGCACAACGCTGTTCTGCTCGCAGAGGCAGTGAAAATGAAGACCCTCGATTCCCTCCAATGACCGTCCTTCCATCTGATGCCACCGAATCCCCAGCCGGGAGTCGGGCCGACAGGGATCATAAAGGGCCGTGGGGATCTCCGAGTACTCGGGATTGATCCGAAGCCCCGGCCGAATGCGCCGCGAGGACTGACCCAGCAGCGGCTTAAAGCGCTCCCACTGGGCGAAGGAATTGAAAATTAAAACGTCGGCCGTCGTCAGCAGATCCCGGATATCCCGCTCGCTGTATGCGGCCGCAAAGACATGCACCTCCTTGCCCATCTCCTCCCGACCCAGACGGGCTTCGTGCGGGGAACTCGCGCAAACCCCGTCGAGATAACGCCCGATCAGCGGATAAAGCCGAAACAGGGCAAACCCCTTCTGAGCGAGGAGAATGCGGCATCCTGCCTCCCGCCGGACATCCGCAAGAAGACGACAATTCCGTTCGATCAGGCCAACGTCCACCACAAAACAGGGTGTTGGAGCCAGCGTCCGCCAATCCGATGGGCTCACAGGAACCGCTCCTGCCAGGGCAGCCCGAACCGGTTCAGGTCGGCCATGAAGGGATCCGGATCGAACTGCTCCGTATTCCAGACGCCCGGCTGGTGCCATACCCCTTCCAGCATAAGCTTCGCCCCGATCATGGCGGGAACACCGGTGGTGTAGGAGATGGCCTGCGCCTTCACCTCCTGGTAGCAGGCGGCATGATCGCACACGTTGTAGATATAGTAGGTCCGCGGCTGGCCGTTTTTCCGACCCCGGATCAGGCATCCGATGTTGGTCTTGCCCGTATAGCGCGGCGCCAGAGACGCCGGATTCGGCAAGAGGGCCTTGAGAAACTGCAGGGGCACAATGGGCCGCCCTTCGAACATGACCGGCTCGATTCGGGTGAGACCAACGTTCTGCAGCACCCGCAGATGGGTCAAGTACGAGTCACTGAAGGTCATCCAGAAACGGATCGCCCGAAGCCCCGGAATATGCCGAACGAGGGATTCGAGCTCCTCGTGGTACATGAGGTACATCTCTCTCGGCCCGATTTCGGGAAAATCGAAGGTTTTATGGACCGCGAGGGGCTCCGTCTCCTTCCACTCGCCATTCTCCCAATACCGGCCCTTCTGGGTGATCTCCCGGATGTTGATTTCGGGGTTGAAGTTGGTGGCAAAGGGCAAGCCATGGCTGCCGGCATTGCAGTCCATGATGTCCACCTCTTCAATCGTATCGAAGTGGTGCTTGAGCGCATAGGCGATGAAAATGTTCGTGACGCCAGGATCGAAGCCGCACCCCAGAAGCGCCATGATCCCCCGTTTCTGATAGTCCTCATGAAAAGCCCATTGATGGCGATATTCGAACTTGGCCTCCTCCGGCGACTCGTAGTTGGCCGTATCCAGGTAGTCCACCCCTGTCTCCAGGCAGGCCTTCATGATGGCCAGGTCCTGATACGGAAGGGCCAGGTGCAGCACGAGGCGGGGCTGGACCCGTCGGATCAGCGCCGCCACCGCCTGAGAATCGCCCGCGTTGACGGCCGCCGTCTGAATGGGACGCGGCAGCTCGGCCGCCAGCCGGTCGCACTTCTCCTTCGTCCGGCTGGCCAGCACAATCTCATGAAACACCTCCGGCAAGGCAGCACACTTCCGCACCGTGACGCCCGCCACCCCGCCGGCTCCAATGATGAGCACCCGATTCATCGTCTGTTCCTTTCCCGCAACGATTCAGGTTTCGTAATAGGTATATCCCCGCAGCCCGGCGCCATAGTCGTCCAGAATGATCCGGCGTTCCTCCGCCGTGATCCGCCCCGTTCGCACCGCATTTTCCGCCAGTTCCCGCACCCGCTCGATCATCTCCTTCGGATCGTACTCAACATAGGAAAGAACGTCCGCGACGGAATCGCCGTGAATTTCATGGACAAGTTCGAATCCGTTTCCTTCCGGCGATGCGGCTACGGTCACAACGTTCGTGTCGCCGAATAGGTTGTGCAGGTCGCCCAGCGTCTCCTGATAGGCGCCGACCAGGAAGACCCCAAAGATGTAATCCTCGTTGGGGCGGAACGGATGCACCGGCAGCGCTTCCTTCACGTCGTGCAGGTCAATGAACCGGTCAATCTTGCCGTCGCAATCGCACGTGATGTCCGAAAAGGTCGCCAGGCGTGATGGCCGTTCGTCGAGCCGGTGAATCGGCATGATGGGAAAGAGCTGGCCGATGGCCCAGGAGTCGGGCAGACTCTGGAAGACGCTGAAGTTGGCGTAATAGATATCGGCCAGGGCCACTTCCAGCTTCTGGATCTCCTCGGGGACATACTTGAGCGACCGGGCTTCCCGCACCACCCGGTCGGCCAAATGCCAGAAGATCTGCTCCCCGATCGCCCGATCGCGCAGCCGGACAACGCCATGCAGGAAACCGTTGCGGAGCTCATCCCGGTAAAAGACGGCATCGTGATAGCACTCCTGAAGATTCTTGGCCGTCAACGGCTGATCGGCCAGCTCCTTCAAATTGCGAAGCGCTTCGGGGGCATCCGCCGGAATAGCCGTCGGCGGCGGGTGAGAGCTGAGACGGGCGGTGTCGAGAACCTGGAAGAGCAGGACTGAATGGTAGGCGACCAGGGCGCGGCCCGATTCACTGATGACGGTGGGATGCGGAACTCCGGCCGAATCGGCCACCCGCATGATCCCTTCCAGCACGTCGGAACAGTACTCGAAGAGATCGTAGTTGCTACTGCTGGGAAAATTCGTATGCGAGCCGTCGTAATCCACGGCCAGCCCGCCACCGATGTCGAGAATGCCCATGGCCGCCCCCTCGCGCACCAGCTCAACATAAAGGCGGGCCGCCTCCGCGATCGCCTGCCGAATGTGGTCAATGTTCGGAATCTGAGAGCCAAGATGATAATGCAGCATCTGAAGGCAATCGAGCATGCCATGTTTCCGGAGCTCCTCGACCACATCCATGACTTGGGCAGTGTTGAGGCCGAAGACGCTCCGATCGCCGCCAGATTCCGTCCAACGCCCCCCCGCCCGGGAAGCCAGTTTGACGCGCACGCCCATCGCCGGGCGAACATTCATGGATTCCGACACCCTCCGGATCAGCTCCAGCTCCCCAGGCATCTCGAGTACAAGAATCGGACGAAGTCCCATCTTCTGCGCGTTGAGTGCCAGGCGGATAAACTCCTCGTCCTTGTAACCGTTGCACACCAGATAGGCCTCCGGATCCTGAAGATAGGCCAGAGCCGCGATCAACTCCGCCTTGCTCCCAGCCTCCAGTCCATGGTGCCACCGCCGGCCCTGCCGAGCCACCTCCTCGACCACCTGTTGCTGCTGGTTGACCTTGATGGGATAGACGCCCCGATACCCGCCCCGGTAGCCGATCCCCTGCGCCGCCCGCGCAAACGATTCGTTGATCTGGCGAATCCGATCCCCCAAAATATCGGCAAACCGGAGCACCACCGGCAGCATCATGCCCCGAGCTTTGAGCCCTTCCACAATGTCCATCAGCCGGACCTCGCTGACCTCGCCATGGTTCCCGCCGCGCGGCAGGCGGACCACAACGTCGCCGGCCGGCGAGACATCGAAATAGCCGCTCCCCCAGTTCCGAATCGCATAAAGTTCGACCGACTGCTCGACCGTCCAGCGTTCCAGCGTGCTCACATCCATGGTCCTGCTCCGCCTTCTGCTCCGTTCGCTTACCACACCCGGCGGACCGGAATGCCCGCCGCGTGCAAATAGTCCTTGATCGCCGGAATGGTCCACTCCCCCGTATGCAGGATGCCCGCCACAATGGCCGCATCCGCATGGCCCTCCCGAAAGGCCGCCACCAGATGATCGGGGTGGCCCGCCCCCCCAGACGCCACCACAGGAACCCCCACCGCGTCGGCCACCAGGCGCGTAATCGGAAGTTCATAGCCGGCCCGTGTCCCGTCGGCATCGACAGCATTGACGACCACTTCTCCCGCCCCGAGGTCCACCGCCCGCCGGACCCACTCCATCGCATCGAGCCCCGTCCGTCGGCGGAATCCCTGAATGGTGACCTCATACCCGCTGGGGAACCGATGCCGGTCCTCCACGCGAACCGGATCCATCCCGAGCACGATACACTGCCGTCCAAAGGCCGACGCCCCTTCCCGTAGCAGCTCGGGTTTGAGAACAGCCTGGGAGTTGATGGAGACTTTCTCAGCCCCCGCCAGAAGGACCCGCTCCATATCCGCCAGCGAGCCGATCCCGCCGCCCACGGCAAAGGGAATCGAAATCGCCCGGGCCACCGCCTCAACCATCCCGAGATCAATCGGTCGCCGCTCGGCCGACGCGGTGATGTCATAAAACACCAATTCGTCGCATCCCTCCGCGCTGTATCGGGCCGCCCGCTCGACCGGATCCCCCAGATCCACGTTCTGCTGAAACCGCACCCCCTTCGTCACCCGACGATTCCGGACATCGAGACAGGGAATAATGCGCCGCGTCAGCATCGACCGTCCCACCCAACGAAGTTCTGAAGCAAACGAAGCCCAATCCGCCCCGATTTTTCGGGATGAAACTGGACAGCCGCCACATTCCCCCTTCCGATCGCCGAGGGAAACTCAAACCCTCCATACTCGGTCATGGCCAGACAGCAGGCCGGCTCCGAAGGGTCGGGGTAATAGCTGTGAACAAAATAGAACTCGTCCTCTCCGGAAAGACCGGCAAACAGCGGATGGGAAACGCGCGTTCGAACGGCATTCCACCCCATGTGCGGAACCTTTACGCGAGGATCAGAAAAGGTCAGCCGCCGAGCCGTGCCAGACAGAATTCCAAGGCCCGCCACCCCTCCCTGCTCTTCAGAATGTTCAAGAATAATCTGGGCCCCCAGGCAAATCCCCAAAAAGGGAATCTCGCGCCGCACCACCTCCAGCAACGCCTCGTCCAGACCCGTTCGGCGAAGGGTGGCCATGGCGGAGGAGGCGGCACCCACGCCGGGAAAAACAATCCGATCCGCTCGCCGTACCGTCTCGGGGTCCCCCGTCACGACGGCCTCGAACCCCAGCTTTTCGAACGCCAGACGAACGCTGGTCAAATTGCCGGCTTTATAGTCCACAATGGTGATCATGCGCGTAAGGGCCCAATGATAGCAAACCAGAAGCAGGGAACAAGACCCCGCACAAACTTTTAACAGAGTTGACCCCTCTCCCCCAACGCTGGCATACTCCGCCCCATTAGGAGAAACGCGATGAAAACGCTCCTGACCCTCTCCACGCTTGCAACCACGGCACTCCTCGTCAGCGTCGCTCCCGCCACCGCGGCCCGACGAAGCGCCTCCCGAGCCTCTTCCGCCCGCCATACGCTGACCGCCTACGGCCGCTACTACGGCGACCATAGCGCCTATACAAACCGCCCCTTCCAAAAGGACGATATCGGTGTCGGCCTCTCCTACGAATACCGCGAGGCCGCCGGCTTTTGGCAAATCGGCCTCGAGTTTTGCAGCCGCCCTGGGACGAGGACGGAGGGCTATACGCTGACGCCGTTCCTTAACCTCTGTTTCCAGGATCGCTGGCTCTTCGCTGGCCTGGGCATCCGAAAGCCGTACCTGCTGGACACCGACGATGATGGCTGGAGCGACCTGTACTACAACTGGCTTCTGGGATTGGAGGTCCCCCTCGGCTCCCGACTTTCCCTGAACGTCACAGGCATTTACGATTTCTACAAGTGGCAAGAACTCGACGAGTTCAAATTCCGGGATGTGGAGGCTTCGGCCGGCCTCACATACCGGTTCTAATCGTGATGCCCCTTTCCCCTACTTTTCTCCGAACGGCTATCGCGATCGCGTTCGTGAAAACGGCGGCGCCCGCGCTCCCGTGGTCCGCCTCCGTCGTCAAGATCCATGTCACGGTCCAGCGCCCCAACCCCGTCCTTCCATGGCAGGACGGCCCCCCGAATGCCGCCAGCGGTTCGGGATTCGTGATTCAGGAAGGCGGAAAACGACGTCTTCTCACCAACGCCCACGTCGTCTCCGATGCTCGGTATCTGGAGGTGCAGCGGGAAGGCGACGCGCGCCGCTTTCCCGCCCGAGTCGCCTTCGTTGGCCATGACTGCGATCTGGCTGTGCTGGAGGTGACCGATCCGGCATTCTGGGATGGAACCCGCCCCCTCCGCCTCGGCTCCACCCTGCCCGCGCTCGACGAACAGGTGATCGCCGTCGGCTACCCCATCGGCGGCAACCGCCTCTCGATCACCCGGGGAATTGTCTCCCGAATTGATTACCAGGTCTATTCCCACAGCGAGGTGGACAGCCATCTGGTGCTCCAGATTGATGCCGCCATCAATCCCGGAAACAGCGGCGGACCCGTCCTCTACCGGGGCCGTGTCGTGGGCGTGGCCTTTCAGGGCATTCGGGGGGCCCAGAATATCGGCTATGCGATTCCTATTCCCGTCATCCGTCACTTTCTCGACGACATCGCAGACGACCGCTACGACGGCTACCCCGATCTGGGCGTCACCCACCTGACCCTGCGCAATCCCGCCCTGCGCCGCGCCGCCGGTCTTCCCCCCGATCGCTCGGGCATTCTCGTGGCCCGTCTCGATCCCCACGGCAGCGCTGCCGGACGCCTCCAACCGGGTGATGTCCTGCTCTCCATTGACAAGGTCCCCATCCGGGACGACGGCACCATCCGAATGGACGGACAACCCGTCGAGTTCATCGAACTCTTCGAACGAAAACAGGTCGGCGATAACGTGACCTTCGAGGTCTGGCGGTCCAACACCGTTCACCGAATCGCGCTGACGCTGGTCCCGACCTCTCCCGCCTTTCATTTCGGCAGCACCTACGACACCCCACCCCCTTATTTCGTCCTCGGTGGCCTGGTCTTTTCCCCCCTCTCCCGCGAACTTCTGATCGCCCTCCAGCGACAGCTCAACACACCGCAGGCTCAGCACCTCCTCTACGCCTGGCTCTTCGGCCGGGCGGACGGACTTCACGAAACCGACCAGGAACGGGTGGTCCTGATCGGACGCCTGCCCCATCCCATCAACGCGTACGCCGATCCCTTTGTCATGGGCGCCGTCGCCTCCGTCAACGATCGCCCGATCCGCAGCCTGGCGGACCTCCCCACCGCCCTCGCCTCACCCATCAACGGCTTCCATGTGATCCGCTTCCACGATCGGCCCGACTTTCTGGCCCTTCCCGCCAAGGAAGCCGACGACGCCTGGCCTGAGATCTCCGACCGTTACCGGGTCCTGGCCTCCCAACGTCTGCCATCCCCACCCCAAACAGCCTCTCCATGAACGCCTCGGTTTTTCGACGCTTCGCCAGTGCGCTCCTCGGTATCGCCCTCGGCCTCCCTTCGTTCGCCGAAACCGACCATGAGAGGGAGGAGTGGCCCGCGCTTCGCTGGACGGTCTTTCCCCTTCGGGTGACCGCGCAACGGACGGTTCCCGCCCAACCTTGGAAAAAGGAGTCGCCGGAACGACGAACGGGATACGCCGTCGCGATTTCTTCCAACCGGCTTCTCACCGTTGAATCCCTCGTTCGAGATCATACCCTGGTGGAACTGGGGCAGAGCGAGACCGCCCGCTTCGTCGGAATTCGGGTCGTGCGTGCCGACCGCGAGCGAAACCTTGCCCTCCTGGATGTCACCGGCACACCGTTCGAAGGGCAGCTGCATCCGCTCCCGATGGCCGATCGCCCCGCCCTCAATCGTTCCGGAACCCTGGTCCATATTGTGGAGGGTGGCGCCTTCCAGAAAGGAGCGGCCCTGTTGCTCCGCGGCCTCATGGAAGGCACGGATGAAAGCATTCCCCCCATCCCCGCCCTTTCGTTCCTTTCCGAATTGCCGGTCAATGGAAACGGCGCGCCGGTATTGATGGAGGGAGCCCTCGCCGGCCTGGTAGCCCGGTACGAAACCGCCAGCCGTCTCGGCGTTTTGATTCCCGGTTGTTCCCTGCGACGCTTTGCGGAAGAAGCCAATTCGGACACCTACCGTGGAGCCGCGCTCGCGGGGTTCTCCTGGGCGCCGCTTCCAGACCCTGCCCTACGCGCCTTTCTCAGGGTTCCAGCGGCGGTGACGGAGGGTGTCCTCATCCTGAAAACCCGCGCGGGTTCAGGCGCCGCCACCCTCCTTCAGCCGAACGACGTTTTGATCGAATGGGACGGCCACCCGATTGATCATCAGGGATACTACCGGGACGATTGGCTGGGCGCCCTTCCCTTCCCCGCATTGATCGCCTTCTCCTCGCCGGGCCAAGACATCCCCATCGTTTGGATCCGGAATGGCGAGCGCCACCAGGGAACCCTAACGCTTTCCGCGACGGCCAACCTTTCCACCCGAGTCCCGGCGTACGACCCCACCCCGCCGCCATGGCTCATCGAGGGCGGTTTGATCTTCCGCGACCTCTCCGGCGACTATTTGCGTGCGGCCGGCGCAAACTGGCTCATGCGCGCCAACGCTCGCCTTGTCCGCCTTTTCCTGGCCGGCCGCGACGAATCCGCCCTGAACGGGGAACGTGTGCCCATTCTCGTTTCCGTCCTGCCGGACGCCATCAACGTCGGCTATCAGGAGATCAGCGACGCCATCGTGACACACGTGAATGGTACACCGGTGCAGAGTCTCATGGACATCCGCGCCGTTCGCGCCCGGGACGGAGCGATCGAACGGGTCCGGGTCTCCCATCTGGATGTCGAACTCGTGCTTGATCGAGAAGCCCTGGCGGAAGCCAACGCGCGAATCGCCGACAACTACCGAATTCCGGTCTCTCCCTGAACGGGATGGGGTGGATGAGGGGATTTGAACCCCCGACATTCAGATCCACAGTCTGACGCTCTAACCAGCTGAGCTACATCCACCGCGAATCGAAGAGCCATGCTAGAACAGGGGCTGCCGAAAATCAAGCCCGATCGTTGGGTCGTTCTCTCGCCACCGGATCCCCATGCCCTTATCCGAGCGCTACGTCGAGCAGCATCATGACCGCAAAGCCCGCCATCGTCGCCATCGTCACCAGATCAATGTTGGCTTCGTTCCGCTGGGATTCGGGGATCAGCTCTTCAACCACCACAAAGATCATCGCGCCCGCCGCGAAGCAGAGGGCATAGGGAAGAATGCTCTGCATGTGCATCACAAAGGCGGCTCCCAGGACACCCGCGATGGGTTCGACAAGAGCAGACGCCTGTCCAATCAGGAAACTCTTCGTGAGCCCTATCCCCTCGCGCCGCAACGGCAACGAGACCGCCGCGCCTTCGGGGAAATTTTGAAGACCGATTCCGATGGCCAGCGCAATGGCCCCGCCCATTGTGGCTGAGGAAAGGCGAGCCGCCACCGCCCCAAAGGCCACGCCAACCGCCAACCCTTCCGGAATGTTGTGCAGGGTGATGGCCAAAACCAGAAGGGTGCTTCGCCGCCAGGAGGTCTTGATCCCCTCGCTTTGCGCCATCGCCAAACCGGGATGAAGATGCGGAAGAAGGCGGTCGGCGACCCGCATGAAGAGTCCGCCCGTCAGAAAACCGATCACCGCGGTCAGCCAGGCGGTTTGCCCCATCTGTTCCGCCATCTCGATGCCTGGGGCGAGGAGAGACCAAAAGCTGGCGGCAATCATAACTCCCGCGGCAAACCCCAGCATCGAATCCATCAATCGTGGACGGACCGCTTGGGTGAAGAAGACCAAACCCGATCCCGCGGCCGTGACGCCCCAGGTAAAAAGGGTCGCCAACAGCGCCTGCATGACGGGATTCAAGGATCGAAAGAGTTCCATGACTCGCGGGGAGTGTACACCGGACGCCGACTCGGAGGCAAGACGATATTGCCCATGTCGACCGCAATTTGAGATTGTCAGCGAAGGGGACCTTCGGATAGCTTGACGCCATGCAGTTTGGCATGCCCAACAATCCCCGTCGCCCCCCGGAGGAAGAGATCGCCTGGGCCGCCCGTCACGGTTTCGATTTCCTCGATCTCTCCCTCGAACCCGACCGCGCCCTTCCTGAGCAGATCAACCCGGCCTCCATCCGCGAGGCCGCTCGGCAGGCGGGTATCGGCCTGATTGGCCACATGGCCTGGTTTCTTCCCATCGGATCGCCGCTGGCGGGTCTACGTCAGGCCGGCTTGGACTTCGCTGCCGCCGCTCTCGAAACCTTCGGCCGAATCGGCGTCCCCCGCGCCACAATTCATACCCATTGGCCTTCGCACCTGTTCAGCATCGAGGAGGGCATCGCCTTTCATATCGAATCCCTGGAACGTCTTCTACCCATCGCCCGCAAAGCCGGCGTCCGCCTCATGCTGGAACCGGCCGCCTCCCGTTTCGACGTGCCGGACCACCTGGAGCCGATCTATGAGGCCCTCCCCGAGCTCGAGTGCCACCTGGATCTGGGCCACGCCCACCTCAACGGCACAGAGCCCTGGGAGTGGATTGAGCGGTTCGGTCCTCGCATCACTCACATCCATGCCCACGATAACAACGGTCGTGATGATCTTCATCTCCCCCCCGGCACCGGCACCATCGAATGGTCGCGCACCCTGACCGCCCTCCGCGCGATCGGTTACGATGCAACGCTCACGATCGAATCCTTCTCGCCGGATCGCTCCTATCTTCTCCATGCCCTGAATCGCATGAAACGGTGGTGGGCCACAGGGTCTGCGGAATCCGAATAAACTCCCTTCGACAAACGTTTGATTCGGTGAGAGGTGCTGCATGAAAGCCATAGGCCGCTTATGTCCCCTCGTCCTGCTCGTGCTTCTCCCCCTTCTCGTCAGCCAGGCGCCCCCGTCGCCGTCCTGGGAACAAGCGGTCGCCGAAAAAGCCCGCGGCCGTTTCCAGGAAGCCGCCGCCTTCTTCGAACAGATCGCGCTTCAGTCACCGGGCCAAACCATCCCCCTTCACCAGGTCGTCTCGGCGATTCCCGAATACCTCGACTGCCTTCGCCGGCTGGACCTGATCGCCCGGGCGGATGAGTTCCTCGAAAAGGTCGCGGAACGCCAACGTGAATCCGCGCCCGTGCTGGCCGCCCTAGCCCGCGCCTACGAGCAACTCCCCCATTACGGTTACCGCGTGGAAGGCCGCTTCCAGCGAGGACCGCGCCGAGGCGGTGGCGAATACCTTGACGTTTCGGCACGCGACCGGCGCCGCGCCCTTCAGCTCTATGAGTCGGCCCGTCAGCAGGCCAACCGCACACCTCTGGACCCTGCCGCAATGGCCCAGCTCCTCGCCAATTACGCCGACGCCCTATTGGCGGAAAGAGACCGTCCGACCACCTCCTGGTCCCTCCAAACATTGACCCATCTCGATTCCCTTCCCGACTGGGGAGAGGCGTCCCCCTCCGAACAGGCCACCAGCGGCGCTCCGGTCGGACCCGATGGCCTGCCCATCACCTATGCCACTCCCCCCTCCTTCGAGGAGAGCCGGAACGATGGCGAACGAATCCGTTTCCTGCTCGACCAGGCCGCTCGCCTCGACCCGTCCACCACCAACGCGCGCCTCCTTCGCTGGGCCCAGTTCACCCACAACCAGTTCGGCGTTGAAACATTGGCGGATTGGATCCGACCTTTTTCTTTCGCCCCATCCGACGGCGAAGAAACAACGAATCGTTTTTCTCTTCACACCCTGAGCGAGGAGGAGACGATCGCACGGCTGGCGGGAGGCGTTCGCCGTTTCACGCTTCCGGACGAACATAATCCGATCCGCCTTCTCCGCCGCATCACCGATCAGACCCTGACGCCAGGGCGCTCGCCCGCGGCGGTTCCGCAGGGAGAATCGGCCTGGAACCTTCTGGCCGAGATCTTTGAAAACCGTCGCCAAT
>Ga0308417_1000502_pt1 | contig 28471 bp, 26 predicted proteins | sample HotsprSampleOS65_FD_203528 | JGI IMG/M metagenome (GOLD analysis project Ga0308417, IMG submission 203528) | Hot spring phototrophic mat microbial communities from Octopus Spring, Yellowstone National Park, Wyoming, United States - 20090730_OS65 ...
TCCCTGCTTCTCCCTGTTGCCAGAGGCGCTATGCAACGCCATCACCTTTGCGAGTTACGTCGTTCATCCATTCATGGCTGGGGCGTCTTTGCCACAACGTTCATCAAAGCCCGCACCCGCATCATTGAATACCGTGGCGAACGCATCAGCCGGGAAGAAGCCGACCGGCGCTATGCGCGCAAACTGGAGCGGACGACCCATACGTTTCTCTTTATCCTGGACGAACACACGGTCCTGGATGGCGGTCGCTTCGGCAACCTGGCGCGCTACATCAACCACTCCTGCGAACCCAACTGTGAAAGCCTCCAGGAAGCCAGTGGCCGCGTTTTTATCGAGGCGATTACGGACATCCCGCCAGGCGTCGAACTGACCATGGACTATCACCTGCAAGTTGCCGATGGAGACCCTGAAACCTGGCGGCGGGACTACCCCTGCTTTTGTGGCGCGCCGCGCTGTCGGGGAACACTGGTGGGGCGGCCCCTCTCACATTCAACCTTCAGCCCCACCTGCAAACCTCCCTTTGTCTGACAACCTGGAGGGCTGCCTATGAGCGATCCCCTGGCGGAACGCGCCCGCCATATCGGTCTGCTGCTGATGGATTGCGACGGCGTGCTGACCGAAGGTTTCATCCATCTTCTCCCGGATGGAACGGAACTCAAAAGCTTCAACTCACAGGATGGTCACGGACTCAAACTGGCCAGGCGGGCCGGCATTCGGACCGGCGTCATCACCGGGCGGCACTCACCGGCGCTCGAACAGCGGGCGCGCGAAACCGGCATCGAATTCCTCTGCCAGGCCACCAGCGACAAGGCCCAGGCGCTGACCGAACTGCTGACGGCCCACGCAATCCCCCGGCAGGCGGTAGCCTTCATCGGCGATGACCTGCCGGATGTCCCGGTGATGCAGCAGGTCGGGTTGGCGATTGCTGTAGCCAACGCCGTCTTGGAAGTCAAACAGGCGGCCCACTACGTCACCACCCGGACAGGCGGGCGCGGGGCCGTCCGGGAAGCCATTGAGCTGATTCTCAAAGCACAGGGCAAGTGGAACGCCGAGTTTCTTTTTCTTGCCTGAACCTCACTTGGGGCGTCTCCGCGACACTTCAGCCGGCACCGGCTACACCGCACAACCAAAAAAGCCCGTCCATATCCTGGAACACAGACGGGCGGCTGCGGCTGGTGGCACCGGACAGCGGCCAGCCACATCAGGCATAAGCCAGACGGGCCTGGCGGGCGCTGCGCAGGAAATCCGGCGGGAGCGGCTCTGGGAACCGATGCTTGATGATGCTGCGGAAACGGAGATTGGAAATGGTCGCCAGCAGCTTGCGCTGGGCATGGGAGCGTGGCGACAGCACCCGTTTGTAAATGGAAGGCACGGAATAGAACTGCTCGAAGGCAAGCTGCAACAACCGGCGGGTCTGCTCGGCATCTGTCCCTTCGCGCACCCAGACGACTTCCTCACCCGTGTAACGGTCCCAGTCGGTGTGCAGCAGCTTATCCTTCGTGCGCTGGTAGAGCGCCGTTCCCGGAAAGGGCGTCATCACGGAGAAGATGGCCGTCTCCACGTTGCACCGTTTGAGTTCTTCGATGGTCTCCAGTGTGCTCTCGACGGTCTCATCCTCAAATCCGAAAAGAATGCCGACATCCACGGCAATGCCGTTCCGGTGAAAGAGGCGGATGAGTTCTTCGTACTTCTCCGGCCGGTTGAACTTTTTGTTCACCGAGGCCAGTTCGTTCGGGTGGATACTTTCAATGCCCAGAAAGGCCCGGCGGCAACCGGACTTGGCGGCCAACTCCACCAACTCCGGCCGCTTGATGGATTGGGTGTCAAAAAATCCAAACCAGCTCAGCTTACGCTTGGCCAGGGTCTTGAACAGTTGTGCCGCCGCATCGGGATTGACGATGAGGTTGTCATCGGCAATCGAGAAAAATTCTGCCCCGTAGGCATCAATTTCGCGCAGCAGATGCGCCGGGTCACGGTAGCGCATCTTACCGCCGGCAAAGACCGGCACCGTACAGAAGTCACACTTGTGCGGACACCCACGGGAGGTCTGAATGCTCATGATGGGCATCTTCAGCGTGGGAATGGGCTTGAAGTAACGTTCGAGTTTGAGCAGGTCCCAGCGTGGCACCGGCAACTCATTCAAATCCTGCGAATGCCCCCCCTGATACACCGGCTTGAGGTCGTCATTCTGCACATCTTCGAGAATTTGCGGCCAGAGGGCTTCCCCTTCGCCGGACACCACGGCATCGCAGTGCTGAAGCGCCTCTTCAATCATGAAGCTGACGTGAATGCCCCCCATGACGACCGGAATGCCCCGTGCCCGGCACTCATCCGCAATCTGGTAGCCACGCTGGACGTTGCGGGTGTAGGTCGTGATCGCCACCAGGTCGGTGTCGTCAGGGATATGCAATTCCTCAACATTCTCATCCACAATCGTCACCTTGTGCGGTGCCGGCGTAATCGCCGCCAGCGTCGGCAGGACGATGTTTGGAAAAATCATGAACGGCTTGTGCTGCTGTCCTTTTTCCGGGTTGTAGTACCGGGGCAAAACCAACCGGATGTTGAGCGGACGATGCTGGCCGAGTTTCTTGCGACGCTTGATTTGAACGACGACAGGCATGGCAACGAGGGGTCTCCTTGGAGGGATGCAAAAAGTTGAGCCACAGGCCCGGATGACGCGCTCCCACAGGTCATCAGCAGGCAGCCTGTTTCACCACGGGCGTAGGCACTTTTCCAAAAAACAGACGTGGAAGATTCTCCAGAATGTATCTCGGACGGGTGTAATACATCGCCGTCATGGCCTTGCGCGTGACTTCAATTTCCCAGGCTTCGAGATGGTCCAGTTTGAAGGTCACATGTGAGATGTCATAGTCTTCCCAGGACAGATTCGGCAGCAGCCTTCCCGACTGAATGAATTCACGCCGCATGGTCGTGCCGACGTAAGGCGTCAGGATGTTAATCCAAAGCATTTCGGGGTTGAGGTCGCACATGTACTTCATCGTCGCCTGGAGTGACTCACGGGTTTCTTTTGGATGCCCGATGATGATCGAAGCCATCGAAGCAATCCCGTGCTTTTTCAACAGGCGGATGCACTCGGCATTGTCGTCGCTGGTTGCCGTCTTGTTGTAGTCCTTGAGGGTTTCCGGGTCCATGGACTCAATCCCCATGATGACGCCCATGCAGCCGGCCGCAGCCATGATTTCGACGACTTCCGGGAACTTCACAAAAATGTTGGTGACGCACTGCGCTGTCCATTTGATTTTGTCTGCCAGACCGGCATCAATGATGGCCTGTGAAATCGCCATGGCACGCTTCGGACTGGCGTTGAAAATGTCATCCGTAAAGAAAAATGTGCGGTACTTGTACTTGTAAAATCCCTCCTCGATTTCCTGCATAATCGAGTCAACCGAACGGTACCGCCACTTGGCGCCATAGTTGGCCGTCACAATGCAGAATGAGCAGTCGTAGGGGCAGCCCCGCGAACCTGAAATGTTGTAAACCGGATCAGCGAATCTCCCCAACCAGGAGCGGGTCTGTTTCCAGTAGCGCGGCACATCCAGCAGTTCCCGGTTGGGAATCGGCAGGCTGTCAAGGTCTTTGATGAACGGCATCGGCGGATTGCGCACAAATTGGTCGCCATCGAGCCAGGAAACACCCTTGATGGTCGAAGGATCAACCTTGCCGTTGGCCTCAAACTGCTGGACGATTTCCAGCATTTGATACTCCCCTTCACTCCGCACGACGACATCCACGTAGCCGGAGCGCAAGGTGGCTTCATCGTCAAAAGTGGGATGCGTTCCCCCCATCACCACATACTTTCCGGCCGCCTTGGCCGCCTTGGCCACCCGCATCCCAACCGTATATTTCACTGTGTCACAGGAGATGCCAACGATATCAATGTCATCCCCGAAGACAGGCTCCTGGCCAGCGTTCATATCACAGAGTTCAACTTCGTAGCCGTGCGACTGGATGAACGTGCCAATGTAGAGAATAGCCAACGGCATGCTGATGAAGCTGAAGCGTTCGGCTACCTTCTCGATGACCGGGGGGTTGACAAACAAGCACTTGGGCTTTTTCCTCATGGCGATGTTTTCTCCCTATGACAGTAATCCCTGATTGATTCAAACAACTGATGCCATACAGGTTCAATGAACAAACCTGTTTGGCGGAAACTGCACGCTACCTGGTTTCACCCAAGCTCATCTCATACCAGCTTCAACGGACCGGAGCTGACACCTTGGGAAGCAAAACGGAAAATCCGGGGACGTACCCTCAGCATCAGCACTGTGTCCACGATGGCGTGAAAGAAAACAACACTCCAGAAATCCTCAAAAACATAAAACGTCAAACACCAGGAAAAAGAAAGCGCGCTTTCTGACCAGAGCCGAAACTTCCGAATCCTTCGCGCCCACTCGTCTTCCCGAAAGTGAGGAGGGAAAATGCGCATCCAGAAAAGACCGTGGATGGCGCCCCCGTAAATGAGAAAGGTGAAAAAGCCGCTGCCGAAAACGAGCAGGTGAAAGGGTATCCCGGTCAGTCCCACGAGGTTCACCAACCAGGTTCCTATTGCTGCCCCGCATTTGAAGACCAGCAGAAACGCCAGTGTCTCTCCAAGACTGTTGCCGATGATGAAGATGGGCGTGCCAACAAGATTGAATGGACGTTCTTCGTGAATGGCCACCTGGGCATAAAGCCACTGGGAAAAGCCAAGGGTCGCAATCAGCAGAGCAATGCCCCAGACCGAGGCAATGGTCTGGTTGACATTGAAAACAAAAGGCTCCGGGATACGGAACAGCCAGGTGAGCGCAAAAGCCCCCAACCAGTAGAGCACGATGGCACCTTCGCGCCCCCAACTCGGCGTGTCCGTATCTACTCCGCCCGGCGCATAACGCTCCAATTTTTCAACAGCCTGCAATACCGGCATAAGAACTCTGCTTTCGTGGTGTTTCAGGAACCAGAAGCCCAAGGCATGTCCCCGGCAATCGTATAACCGTGGCTTTTCAGTTTCTGCCGGTTGATGACGTACTTACGCACAAACTGGTATGCATTGATGCAGTATGTCAGATAGGCCACAAGGGCCACATAGGCCAGCGTCATTTCCTCCCACTTGAGGAAAAAGCCGATAACGTAGAGCGTGTGTGAGATCAGGACGAAGGTCGAGAAGAAATCTTCCCACCAGAACTCTTTGGCAAAGGCATAGTGGCCGAAAACATCTTTTTCCCAAAACGCCCCCGTAATGGCCATAACCCACAATACGAAGACTTTGACCATCACGCTTATGTTGGCCAGCCAGAATCCGCGGCCAGTGGAGAGGAAATAGATGATGAGCGCCAAACTGATAAAGAAAATGACGAACTGCACCGGGGCCAGAAATGCCTGCACTGGCATCCATTTGCTTTTCTGACGGCGGAGCATCTGCTCCGGGGTGTAGGTCGACACGGGTGTAACCTCCCAGATGAACCTGTGTGATGTGTCTGTGATCCATCAGCCAACGCCAACCGGATCACTGCTTTCCAGAATCCTGTCCTTCACGGGCTTACCCAACGTCGCTAACCGACGCGGGCGCTTCACGCCGACAGGCGGACGCGGCGGCTGGGTCTCGCCCGGCAGGACGTACTTTTCAAGCGGGACATAGGCGTAGCGCGGAACGAGCAGTGCCTCCCGGTGTCCGGCCTTGCGGCGTACCGTAAACAGCCCTTCCGCCAGCTTCATCTCGACGCGGGTCCGGGCAAACTCCAGCCCCCGCGGCCCGAACCGGCGCTGGAGAAAAGCGATGAGTTTTTTGACCGGACGGGGCGCGCCTTTGGTGTAGGGCTTCCCAAGCTGGGACAAAAAGCCCTTCATCGCCAGCGCGCGGCTGCCACTCTCGGTCGGCTCGGACAACTCCACGTCATCGCGGATGAGGTCAAGCAAACGCCAGCCCTTGGCATTCCGAATGAGCAACCACTGGTTGTCCGGCATGCCGCCGCCCATGTAGCCCACCGACAAATCGGCCAGCGAGTTCGTGTAGTTGAAACACACCCGGCAGGAAGGCGCGATGAGGTCGGGGCCAATCTCGTGCATCGGGATTTCGACGAAGTTCAGCTTTTCGACTTCCCCGTTGGTATGCCGCATCCACAGGCGGAAATCCGGCATGAACTCCATGTGCACGACCGTGTCCGGCGAACGGCTGACGGACTTCAGAAACGTCATGTAGTTTTCGTGCGTCGTGTTGTCGCTGCACAGAATGCCCAGGCACCACAACTCGTCAAAGGGCAGGGTTGGCTCGATGACGCGCAGGGCGTGGAACTGACACGGCGTGCCGACTACCATGACGCGCTTCAGGCCGGCAGCGATGGCGTCATCTATCTTTTCCAGGGTCGGTGAAAGGCCGAACTTGTTGCCGCGACAGGCGAGCACTTCTTCCGGTGTGCGCGCCAGAACGGGCTGGGGTTTGTTGAGCGTACCGGGTTCCGTGCCGGTCAGGATGACGCCTTCCACCAGCCCCTGTTCCAGGGCGCGCATGGCAATGGTCGTCACCACCCCCGTCCACTGCGCCCCGGCGATGGGGCGTTGCCGCCGGACGCGCAGGATTTTTTTGTACGGCCCAAAATACACCTCATCCGTTCCGGCCCGCCGGGCGTGTCCCTGCACGGTCAGCTCCAGTTCATCGTATTTTTGCACCAGGAAGGCGCAGGCCTCCTTGACGTGCGGGCGCAAACTGGACGTGCAGATGCCACAGTCGCTGCAAATGCGCGAAAACCGCTCCGCAGCATCCGGTTTCACAATGGGCAGTGGGGTTGCCATAGATTGCCTTTCTGGAACATGTCCGTCCAAAATGCGCGCTACCGGCGCTCACGGCTCATCTTTTCCCAGCCCACGGCTTCCACTGTGGGCAGCGTTGGGCCGGCTTTCCTCGCTTCACAACCTCAGTTCAGAGCCAGACACGAAGGGTCTTCAAGCAACTCCAGGTCTTCGGCATTGAAACGCTGAATGTTGATGTTGATGTACTCACTGCGCAGATGCTCGAACACTTCCCGGTCGGTCAGGGGTTTGACCTTGAGGGCTTCCGGTTCGGACAGCAGGTAGTCGGCAATTTCGAGATACCGATCCTGCGCCAGGGCAATTCCGCCGATGCGCTTCATCTCGAAGATGGAAACCCCAGCCAGCCGTGACCGCCGGATTTCGTCAATCTGCGGGACGTGCCCGACAATCCGCGCGCCGGTCCGGTCGCAGTACCGTTCGACGTGGTCGGTGTCGGGGCAGCGGTTCACAATCAGACCGGCAATGTAGATGGGATAGTTTTTGGCCTTGGCCATCACCGCGGCACAGATGCGGTTGGCCGCAAAGAGCGAGTCGAAATCGTTGGCCGTCACCACACAGGCGAAATCCGAGTGGTTGAGTGGAGTGGCGAAACCGCCGCAGACGACATCGCCCAGCACGTCGAAAATCACCACGTCGTATTCATCCATCAGCTTGTGGTCGCGCAAAAACTTCACCGCTTCGCCGGTCACATACCCGCCGCAACCGGCGCCGGCAGCCGGGCCGCCGGATTCCATGGCATCCACGCCCATCTTGCCCCTGAAAATCACCTCGGATGGCTCGATTTCCTCGTGGTGGTAGTCGTGCTCTTCGAGGATTTCGACGAGGGTCGGGATCATCCGTTTGGTGATGGTAAAGGTCGAATCATGTTTGGGATCACAACCCACCTGAAGGACACGCGCGCCACGCTTGGCCATGGCGATGGCGATGTTGGAAGAGGTCGTGGATTTACCGATACCGCCTTTGCCGTAGATTGAAACGATCATGAATCAGCACCTCACCTGGGGTTGGAATGGATGAAAACTGGTCAGGGGACGAAGGGCCGGTTCCAACCCTCCATCACAGATGTCATTTCAGGCCGAACGCGCCAGGCGCACCTGCTGTTGAGCACCAACCCGCACTTCCAGCCCGAAGGTTTCACACAGCCGGCTTTGCTCGCCCTGCGCCGCCGCTTCACGGATGTTTTCGATAAGTGGATGGGCGAATTTGCGCAGAATCGAGGTGATGATGACCTCGCGTACGTACCGCTCGACTTCAGGCGGCATGCCTCCGAGCCGTTCAATGCGCTTGCGATGGCGCTCATATTCCGTCTGGGCCATCTCCACAAGGTGCGCATTGAGCGCGGCAATGAAAGGCGCAGCGGCCATGCTGCGCCATTCGGCCACAAAGGCCGCGACTTCCTCCTCGACAATGCGGCTGGCCCGTTCGGCTTCCTGTTTCCGCTCGCGCAGGTTGCTTTCGACCACCGCCTGCAGGTCATCCACGTCATACACAAAGACCTGTTCCAGGTCATTGATGGACGGGTCCACGTTGCGTGGCACGGAAATGTCAATGATGAACATCGGGCGGTGCCGCCGCCGCTCCATGGCCGCCGCCACATCGGCCACGCGCACGACGAAGTGCGGGGCCGCCGTGGCAAAGATAAGGATGTCGGCTTCCGGCAACCGCTCCCGGAAGCGGTCAAAAATCACCGCCGAGCCATTGAACTTGGTGGCCAACTGAACGGCTTTGTCGAAGGACCGGCTGGCCACGACGATGTGGCTGGCTCCGGCGCTCATCAGATGGGTAGCGGCCAGCTCGGCCATCTCCCCGGCGCCGACCAGCATGACGGTCTGCCCTTCAAGACTGGTGAAAATACGCCGCGCCAGCTCGACGGCGGCGTAACTGACCGAAATGGCGTTGGCGCCAATTTTCGTCTCCGTGCGGACCCGCTTGGCAACGCTGAACGCCTTGTGCATCAGCTTGTTGAGCAGCGTCCCGGTCTTGTTCAGCGCCTGCGCCGTGGCGTAGGCGTCCTTGACCTGTCCCAGAATCTGCGGCTCGCCGATGATCATGGAGTCCAGGCTCGACGCTACCCGGAAGACGTGCCGTACCACATCCTGGTCGGTGTAGTAGTACAGGTGCTCGTCGTAGCTGTCGCACTTCTGATGAATGGCCTTGAGGAAGTTCTTGACGCAGGCGATACCCTGGGTTCCTTCGTGAGGCGTTACACCCAGCAGTTCAACCCGGTTGCAGGTGGAGAGAATCATCCCTTCGCAGATGTTTTGCCCATCCACGAACAGGTTGAGGGCTTCAGGCAGGTAGTGCTTGCTGAAGGCAAAGCGTTCGCGGACCGCAACGGGCGCCGTATGGTGATTAAGGCCAACGAGTACAAACTTCATGGCAACTCACTTGGGGGGTTCGTTCCCGGATAAAGGCTTGGGGATTACAAAGTCACGTTTTCCAGTGCGTCTTCCATCTGGGCGTAGGCTTCACGCAACTGTTCGAGCGTCGCCTCGTCCGTTTTCCACAGCCCCCGCCCATGGGCTTCAAGCAACCGGCGGGTCAACTTCGACAAACTGCTGGGGTTGAGGCGCTGCAACCGCGCACGCATGGCTTCGTCGAGCACGTAGGTCTGCGCCACGCCGTCATACACCCAGTCATCCACAGCCTGGCAGGTCGCACTCCAGCCAAAGGTGTTGGAGACCTGCCGTTCGATCTGGCTCACACCGGCGTAGCCGTTCTCCAGCATGGCTTCGTACCACTTGGGATTGAGCAGCTTGGTACGGGATTCGAGCCGGACCGTTTCTTCGAGACTGCGCACCTTGGCTTCGGCTCCCGTCGCATCGGCCAGCATCACAGCCGGCGCGGTGCCATCGCCCCGCAGGTGCTTGACGGCGCTGGTGACGCCGCCCAGGTACTCGTAGTAGTGGTCAATATCGGTGATGTTCATTTCGGTGGAATCCACGTTCTGAAACGCCAGCGTGACGCTGCCCAAAACCCGTTCATAGTCGGCCCGGGCCGCGACGAACTGCCCGTTCGGGTCGTATGCAAAGCCCTTGCGTGAGAGGAACGTCTGGGCAATTTCGCTGTCGTTTTCCCACGTGGACGAATCCACCAGATGGTTGACGTTGGCGCCGTAGCTGCCGGCAGCATTCGAGAAAATCCGCCGGACGGCATCTTCCCAGGTCACCCCCTGCCGCAGCATTTCCTGCACGTGGGCGCGGATGAAGTTTTGTGTCTCCGGCTCATCCGCCTCGGCTGCCAGGCGCACAGCGCGGTCAAGCAGACGTATCTGCTGTGGCAATACATCCCGGAAGATGCCGGACAGCGTCAGCACGACATCAATCCGGGGCCGGCTCAACTCGGTCAGCGGGATGAGTTCAACGTTGGCAATGCGGCCCATTTCATCGGCCACGGCCCGCGCTCCCAGCAGCCACAGGGCCTGGGCCACGCCCACGCCGCCACTTTTCAGGTTGTCGGTACCCCACAGCACGAGCGCCACGCTGCGCGGCAGTGTGCCGCCGTGTTCGCGCGCATACCGCTCAAGAAGCTGCTCCACAGACTTCTGGGCTTCGCGCGTTGCGGCATAGGTCGGCATGCGGTACGGGTCAATGGCATGCAGGTTGCGCCCGGTCGGAAGAATGCCGGGGTCACGCACGACATCCCCGCCCGCCACAGGGGCAATGTAGCGCCCGTCCAAAGCCCGCAGGATGGCATCGAGTTCAGCGTTGGTGCGGAGCTTTTCGTGCAGGTCAAACAGAAATGCAAAGTGCGCGTCAAACAGACTCCGTTTGGCGCGGCAGAGTTTGGCCAGGTGGCTGGCCCCGGCGCTGGCCGAACGCTTCTGGTGCATTTCCAGGATGGCCTCGCCGATGAAATGCCGCGCCTGTCGCTCCAGTTCAACGTTTCGTGAAAAGGCCGCCAGCGCGTCATCCCCTCCGGCAGTTCCGGCGGCCGACTTCGCGTTCAGTTCGGCCCAGTGAGCCAGGACGGTTTTGGTCAGGCTCGGCAGGCGCTGCCCGGCAACCGGAAAATCCGCCACGACGCGCAGCATGCCGACGAGTTCCTGGCTGTCGAGACCGTCATCCATCGTGTGCAGCCCCGTTGGAATGAGGCTGTACTCCAGTTCCAGCAGGTCGTTGTAGAGCTTCTGGAAGCGTTCGGTTGTCAGTTCGTCGGGAGTGAAGTCGTGGTCGAGCAGGTTGAGTTCCTTGGCCTTTTCGACGATGGCCGGAACGTAGGCCTCGCGCCGGGTCGGTTCATTGCGGAAACCGTCCATGGTTTCCTTGAGCGTCACGAATTCCTTGTACAGACCCGCTGCCTCAATGGGCGGGCTGAGGTAACTCACCAGCGTCGCGTAACCCCGGCGCTTCGCAATGAGACCTTCCGACGGGTTGTTGGCGCAGTAGGCATAAATGTTAGGCAGGTCGCCAATGAGCCGGTCGCTCCAGCAGAACCGGCTCAACCCAACCTGCTTGCCGGGCATAAACTCCGTCGCCCCGTGCGTTCCGAAGTGGAGCAGGACATCCGCCCCCCACATCCGGTTGAGATACGCATAAAAGGCGGTAAAACCGTGGTTGGGCGTGACATCCTCCGAAAACAGCAGGCGCATCGGGTCATCTTCAAAGCCAAAACTCGGCTGGACAAACACCCCGACGTTGCCAAACACCCGTCCCATGATGGCGAAGTCCCCGCCATAGACGTTCTTTTCACCCGGCGAGGGTCCCCACGACCGTTCAATTTCGCGGTAGGTCGGCACAAGCCGCTCGTATTCCAGCCGTGGAAACAGGTCACAGACGTTGGCCGGCTGGCCGTACTGGACGGCATTGCCGTGAACGATGCTGTCGCGCAACTCGTCCACGGTGGCAGGTACGTCCGTGAGGTGGTAGCCGGCCTGCTGCATTTTGCCGAGCAGACGGTGCAGGCTTGTCCACACATCAAGGTAGGCCGCCGTGCCGACGTTGCCCTGGCTCGGCGGAAAGTTGAACAGCACGATGGCAACGCGCCGTTTGGCCGGCGGCAGGCGGCGCAGACGGACCCGCGCCATGACCCGCCCAACCAGACGCTCCACCCGATCCGGGATGGGTTCCAGCAGGCGCGAGTTCCCGGACTTGCCGGCAAAAACAATCTGATCGGTTGTCCCGTCCAGCTCTGGAATGGAGACCATCAGCGTGGCCTGAAGGCGGTTCAGCCCCTGGGTGTCGGAGAGCCACTCCTCGATGGTCTGAAACTCCAGCGAGGGCGCGCAGATGTAGGGCACGTCAAGCTGCTTCAGCAGCCGCTCGGCCGCCAGGGCGTCGTTGTAGGCCGGCCCGCCGACGAGTGAAAACCCGGTCAGCGACAGCACGGCATCCACTACCGGGCGGCCGCGTTCGAGGAAGTATTTTTCCACCGCCGGCCGGCCGTCCAACCCAAAGGCATAGGCCGGAATGACATTCGCGCCACGCTGTTCGAGGGCTTCAATGACGGCCGCATAGTGCGCCCGGTTGCCCGACAGCAGATAGGACCGCAACATCAGCACGCCAATCGTGGGGGCATTGGGCCGCGCCGGGACGTGCGCCCGCAGTTCCCTGATGGATTCGACAATGCGCCCTTCACGGGGGTGAAACAGCCCCACATCGGGGTATTCAACCGGCGGCTTCGGGTTGAAACGGCCACGGTAGGCTTCCGTGTAGCGCGTCAGCAAAAACAGCAGAAACTGCTCCAGATTGTCAGCCGAGGCATTGAGCCAGTACTGGATGCTCATCATGTAGGCGTGAATGTCCTGCGCCGTGCCGGGGATGTACTTCATAATCTTCCCGGCATTCTTGAGCATGGTGAGCATGGTGCGCCCCGGCGGCTGGGCTGCCTTGGGTTCGGCGGCCGGGTCGTCGTCCTTTTTGAAGGAATCCTTGACGGCCCGAATCATGCGCAGTGGTGAATACCACGGCGTTTCGCCTTCATCCTTTTTGGCCAGTATGAAGCGTCCCAGGCGCGTTTCCCGAATCAGCGACGGCGCGCACATCACGCAGATGACAGCCTGGTAGCGGGCGGCATGGCGGTGGAGCAACTCCCGGATAAGGGCAATTTTTTCGTCGTCAAACTGGTGGACGACAAACACCAGGTCGGCTTCCGCCGCGTCGGCGCGGAGCTTTTCAATGGCCTCAGCCCGGTCAAGTTCGGCTGCAATGTGAAAAGCCACCTGGAGATTGACGCCGTGCTGCTCACGGACCCGCGCCGCAGCAACAGCAAGGGCCAGATCGGCCTGTCCATCGAGTGCGATGAAAAGAAACTTCATACCCGAAAACGCTCTTCTGAAACCCAAAGCAAGCGCACCGCCGGCTTTCCCGGCAGGACGCGCCTCGGATGGGACTCACGCGATTCGGGGACGCACACCTTCCAGCAGGCAGGTGAGGGGGGAAGGCTGTGAGGGACTGGGTGAGCCTGAAACCAAGCTATAGAACGGTTTATGGCATCGCAAAAAAATTCTTTGAAGTTTTTCCGTATCAGGCCCGGAACGCGCAGCGCAGGCCCGGAACGCACGGCGTCAGGCATCGGGCGGCAGCTCCAGCGCCCAGCGTTCAACCCCCTGTGCGGACTGGGCCATAGCCCCCAGAGCCAGAAAGCCAACTGTCCAGCGGGCATTGATTTCCAGAAGGCAGCGCCACCCCTGCGTGTGTTCAAGAATGTCCATCCCCCACGGGCCGCGGTAGCCCTCCGCAGCCAGGCGCACACCGACCTGCCTTCCCAGGGACAACACCGCCGCCGGCAGCGATGCAGACTGCAATTCATAGCCAATGAGCACACCGGCCCCATTGGTGACAGGACGACTGACGCCCGGCAGCCGCAGGTCGCCATCAGGGCCAATGAAGCCGCACAGGCCGTATTCCCGCTGCACGTCATACCAGGGTTCAAACAGCAGTGGCACCCCTTCGGCAAAGCGCCGGCGACACCAGGCGGCGGCCGGCGGCGGCACCCGGGGCCCCCGCCCCAGCACCCGCTCGCGGGCCGCCACGCCGTAAGGGTGCTTGATGACCCATTTGGCTTCCGCCTGCGGACAGACCTGCGCCACATGCGCCATGAGTTCCGCCTCGGACGCCACCAGCCGCGCCCGTTCATCGGCTACAGCGAGTTCGACTTCCAGACTGTGGCTGTAGACTTTCGAGTTGACCCGCGCCACGCTGTTCAGTGGCGGCGGTGACAGCCGCGCGCCAGCGCGCACTCCAACGGCCAGCGCCGTGGGCGTCCAGCCCCAGGGCGTGAAGTGGTAGGCAGACGCCTCCCGCGTGCTTTCCAGCGGCAGCAGGGCGATGCCGCGCCGGGCGGCCACGTCCTCCAACGACGTCCGCCAGGCGTCGGGCGTCAGCAGGGCATCACCGGGCCGGAGCAGGTATTTCAGCAGGTTGTAGGCGATCACCCGGTTGCGTCCCGCAAAGCGTCCGGTCGGGACGTAGCGCCGCCCCTGCGACAGAGCCGCCAGTTCGGCCTCAAAATCGGTGTTGACGTACCACAGGCGCGGTTCACCCGGAACGTCCCCCATGGCGTCCTTGTCAGGGCTTGACGCCAACGCACCCGGTGAATGACTGTGCGTTAATCTCCCCCGGACTCCAGTTCCTTCAGGAAGCATTATGATCAAGTTCTATTCCAAGGCATGGCTCGATGAAATGGCGCGGCGGATGGAGACCGACCCGCGCTTTCTGGCAGATGGCAAAAAACTCAACGGCACGTTCGTCTTTCGGGTCTATGACGGCCCGGACGGCAAGGACCGGCGGACCCAGTGGACGTTCAAGCAGGGCAAGGCCATCGAATGGAAGTACGAAGACCACCCCAGCCCATGGCAGGCACTGCGGGAAGAACCCTTCAGTGCCAATTTCGTGTCGCGTACGACGATGACCTACGACAAGGCGGCCCGGCTCAACCGGGGTGAAATCACCGTGCAGCGGGCGCTGTCATCGCCGGACTACAAAATCGAGGGCAACATGAGCCTCGTCATGGCGATGATGAAGTCCTTTCAGGCGTGGAACCTCGTCGCCTCGGAAATTCCGGTCGAGTACGACTTCACCGCCGAAGACCAGCCCCAGTCAGACCCGCCACAAGCGCCGCCCCCACCTGACCAGGCCGGCAGTACGAACGCCGGTTGAGCACCGGTTGAACGGACGCGCCAGGCGCACAACCAGCCAGCCAGCTTTCAGCCTCCTATCGGAAGGCTGGCGCCACTGACGGCCCGGGCGGCATCGGACAACAGAAACACCAGCACGGCGGCAATGTCTTCCGGTGCAACCCACGTGGCGCGGTCCGCCCCCGGCATCGCCGCCCGGTTGGCCGGCGTGTCAATCATGCCGGGCAGGACGACATTGGCCCGAATCCCGTAGGGCGCTCCTTCCGCAGCCAGGGTTTCGGTCAGGCGGATGACGGCGGCTTTGGCGGCAGCGTAACCGGCATGCCCGGCCGTGCCGCGCAGCGCCCCCAGCGAGGAGACATTGACGATGCTGCCCCGGCGGCGCGGTTGCATGGCGCGGAAGGCAGCGCGGCTGCCCAGAAAGGCCGTCCGCAGGTTGAGCGTCAGCATGGCTTCAAACTCTGCCAGTTCGAGGTCGGCGACGGGCGTTCCCCCGGCATAGCCGCCGACCAGATTGAGCCAGCCGTCGAGTCGGCCGTACTGCTGTATGGCGTGGTCGGCCAGTGCCGGGACGCTGGTTTCATCCGTCAGGTCGGCTGACACAAGCGCAAGCTGCCCGTCTGCGCCCTCAAACCGGGATCGCCATTCATCGGGGGCAACGTGTCCGCGATGACCCGCTACAACCACGGCTCCGGCGCGCAGACAGGCCTGCACGACGGCCGGCCCCAACCCGCCGGTACTGCCGGTGATGACAACAACCTGTTCCTGAAGTGACATAGGCAACGTCCCGCCTTCCTCAGCAGTCCGCAGGCACACGGGGCCGGGGCGGGGATACATCCTTTCCGAAAATTTGCGCTTGGCGAAGGGCGGCGCTTCCGTGTAGGATTACGGTTTCGCTTTGGCTTCGGCCCGGCGCGTCTCAGCCGGTGAGTTTGTGCAAGACCAAACAGGGCGTCCAGTGAAAATGGCATAGCATCCGGCGCCCGTCTGGCAGGAAGGTGAGCAGTGAAAAAAGGCATCCATCCCGAAAATTACCGTCCCGTCGTGTTCCGGGACGAATCCGCCGATGTCAACTACATCATCCGTTCGACAGTCAAAACCAACAAGACCATCACCATTGACGGGCAGGAATACCCGCTGGTGATGCTGGACATCTCCGCGGCTTCCCATCCCTTCTTCACCGGGAAGCAGAAGTTTGTGGACACCGCCGGGCGCGTTGACCGCTTCAACCGGCGCTATGGGAAGAAGACGACCGGGGCCGCGGACAAACCAGCGGCGAAGGCGTCAAAGTGACAGACACTGTGGCGGCTGCCCGCCAGAGCCGGTGGGTGAGTCAACATTGCTCATTTCACGAGAGTCGTTATGGCCAAGAAAAGTCGCATTGCCAAAGCTGAGAAAATCAAGCGCCTTGTCGCCAAGTATGCCGAAAAGCGGGCCGCGCTGAAGGCCATCATCCGCAACCCGAACGCAACTGACGAAGAGCGCGAAGCGGCGCTGTACAAGCTCCAGGACCTGCCGCGCAACTCCTCCCCGGTACGCATTCGCAACCGCTGCGCTATCACGGGACGCCCACGCGGGTATCTGCGCAGGTTCGGCCTGTCGCGCATCAAGTTCCGCGAACTGGCCCTGCGGGGTGAGATTCCGGGTGTCAGAAAGGCCAGTTGGTAACGTCCGCCACACGGCGCAACCGACTTACCGGCCCTTACGTTCACCAGCACCGACTTCCCCACCCGGCCCGGCGTGTGTAAACCCGCCGGGCCGGGGTGTTTTTCTGTGGCTGTTGTTTCCGCCGTCACTCGCCGGACCGGCTTCGGTAGGGCGAGAGGGCGTGCTGCACGAACATCCAGCCGATGAGGAACGCGATGAAGGTGCTGGCCCAGCCCATGGTCGTCTCGCCAATCCAGAACGTGACAGCAATGTTGAAGGCAAAGATGCCGAAATAGACCCCCAGCGGAGCAACATGCTGGAACGGAAAGGCAAAGCTTCCCGTGCGCGCCACACCACGCAGCAGCGTTGCTTCCCACAGGCGAAAGGTCGTGGTGATGAGTACGCTGACCACAAACCACCCGACATAGTTTTCAATCGTCACGCCAAAGTGTGGGCCGCCGTGTGGGTAGCCGTAGATTTGCCCCAGAAACCACCGCTCACCCTGGAGCGTCACCGGATCAATCACCACATCGAGAAACATCATCAGCAGTCCGGCATAGACGGTCGTCAGCCATGACCGCCGCGCCGGCGCGTCATCGGGCGCCACATGCCAGGAAGTCAACGGCGTACGCAGGATGACAGCCGCTTCAAAGCTGATGAAGGAAAGAAAGGCAAAGGACAGCGAATCAAAAAAAGGCACGCCCGCCACCCACAGTTCGCGGTCACTCGTGCGGTCAATGTAGTCGTACCGCCCGAAGGGAAACCCGTTGTGAACGGAACTCCATTCACAGGCCCAGGCGATGAGATACGCCGTAACAGTCCAGACCAGGGTACGCAGCCAGCCCAGCCGCGCCACAGCCAGAAACAGGTACGCCAGCAGGAACACAAAGACGTAGGGACGCAGCAGGACGGTCCCCGCCAGGCGATGCAGCAGATCGGTCATGGTTGAAAGTCGCGGATGAGCGGCAACGGCTCATCGGCGGTCAACAACTCCAGCGCCGCCAGGATAACCCGCCGTTGGAGCGCCGGGTTGTGGGGTTCGCCCAGGGGATACCCCAGCGGGAACGGTACCCACAGGGCGCGCGGCGGACGTACCTTCTCGGTGACGAACCGGTACAGTGAAATCGAGACCGTCACGATGCCTTCGTTTTCAAATGCAGCCTGAATCAGTCCGACCGACTGATTGCACATCGGTCAGACCGGGGTCAGCAGGGCGACTTCCACGCCGTCGGCCCGGGCCTGGGCGGCAGCTTCCGGCGCGGTACGGGCAATGAGTTCCCCCGGCTTGGCAATCGAACCGCAAAATGACCAGGCCCGCGCGTTGAGTTCGCCCACGACACCTTCCGCCACGAGTTCCTGAAAACGGGTGATGGGCAGTGCCAGGTTCGGGTCGCGCTCGATACCCGTGTGATCAAACGAAGGGCTGACATGCCCGACCTTGAGCGTGGTGAGGTCACAGTCGGTCGGAATGATGCGAAAGGACGGATCGCCGGCCAGCTTGAGGTCAAACGTCGGTTGCGTGGGCAGGTGAAAGGCGGCCGTCGTCACCAAGCCGACCTTGCAGGCGGACAGCGGCTTGGTCAGCCGCGCCGGTTGCCAGACGGATACCGTGTAGCGGTAGGCGCGCATAAAGGAGCGGACAAGCAGGCTGGCATCGGAAAGTTCCGCCATGGCGGCTCACCTCCGGCAGTTGGGGCGTTTCACGGGTGACACGGTGACACGCTCAGGCTGGATTTTCAATGAGCTGCGCGTGCAGCTTCTGGACGGCCGTCGGCGCGGCAGCTTCCGCCAGAAGAAACAGACGCGCGTGGGGCGATGGATGGGGCAACAGCGGCGTGGAACGAAACTCGGCCAGAATTTCGCTCAGCGCCGGATGTAGTTCCGTGGCCTCAGTTCCGAAGTTGCCGACGACACACAGCAGCGCGCGGTCGGTCGTCACCTGCACGTCGCCACAGGTCTGAAGGTCGCGCCGGGCCGCTTCCAGTGCCTCGCCGTCCTCCACTGTGGCCGTCAGCCCCAGGCGCGAGGCCGCCAGGTGCTCGACCAGGATGCCGTGGGCGTCCAGAATCTGGGCCATTTCGTCCAGGGCCACGGCCGTGCGCCAGCTCCCCCGTGGACGCACGTGAACGGCGGCCACACCGTTGCGGTGGGTGACGGCCAGAATGGCCCCGGCCGGGGCGCCGGATGAAGCCCTAATCGTCGAGTAGCCAGCTTCCGGGTCGTACGAGTTGCGAATGCTCACCGGAATGCTCAACCGCTCGACCGGCTCGATGGTGCGTGGATGCAACACTTTCGCCCCGTAGAGCGCCAGATCGGTGGCTTCCCCGTAAGCCAGTGTGTCCAGCCGCCGCACTTGGGCAACCAGACGTGGATCGGCCGAGTAAATGCCGGCGACATCCGTCCAAATCTGGACTTCGCAGGCCTGAAGTGCGGCGCCAATCAGGGTGGCCGAATAATCCGAGCCGCCGCGGCCAAGTGTCGTGGTCGCGCCGTCAAAGGTCGCGCCGATGAAGCCGCCCAGCACCGGGATGACTCCTTCCGCCAGCAGCGGCCCCAAAACCTGACGGGTGTAGGCCTGGGTTGCCTCCCAGCGCGGGCGCGCGCGTCCGTAAACATCATCTGTCACGATGCACGTCCGGGCATCCACCGTGCGACAGGGCGTACCGTCACCGGCCAGAACGGCCGTCAGCAGCGCGGCGGAAAGGTGTTCGCCATAGGCCACGACTTCATCGCGCAGCGGTGGAATGGTGCCCGGATAGCGGCGCATCACCTCCAATGCCTGCGCGATGCGTTCGCGCGCGGCATAGAGCACGTGGACGAACTCACCGTAGGCACTCCCTTCGGTCAGCCGTTCGGCCACCTCGCTGTAGCGGGCAAAATGGGGTTCCAGCCACTCCAGCGCCGCCGTCGTGTCCTGTTCCAGGGAACGCTTGACGGCATCCAGCAACGCATCGGTCATCCCGGCCATCGCCGACACCACGACGACGGGCTGCTGTCGGGGCGGCTGACCTTGCTGCCGACGAATGATGGCGGCCACCCGCTCAAAGGCCGCCGTGTCCTGAACCGAAGTGCCGCCAAACTTCATCACCACGGGGCACAGCCCGGGGTTGGCGGCCGAAGGCACAGAAAGGGATGGTGTTGGGTTCATGTGGGTTGGGTTGTGAGTGCCGCACGCAGGCAGGGGGCAACAGCATCGGGTTCGGCCAGAAAGCCATCGTGGCCATGGTCGGTTATGATTTCATCATACTGAACCGCCACATTGACTGCCCGCAGCCGGTGGGCCAGCGCGCGCACGCCAGCGGCCGGAAAAAGCCAGTCCGAAGACAGCCCCACCAGATGTATCCGGGCGCGAATCCGCGCCAGTTCCGCATCGGTGAGGTCGAAGGTGTCCATGGCTTTGCTCAGTACAAGGTAGCTGTTGGCATCAAACCGCCGGACGAACTTTTCTCCCTGGTGGTCGAGATAGCCGGCTACGTCGTATCTTCCGGTCAGCATCTTTCGGGGGTCTTCACCTGACCGGTCGGGACGGCGGCCGAAACGGGCATCAAACAGCGCCGCTGACTTGTAACTGCACATGGCAATGGCGCGGGCCAGGGCGAGTCCGGCCACCGGCTGCGTCGTGTAGTCGCCATCCTGCCAGGCGGGGTCGGACAGGATGGCCTGCCGCTGAAGATGGTTCAGCGCCAACCCCATGGCCGGCAGTGGCGTCGCGCCAATGGCGCAGCAGACATCGAGCAGGGCGGGGAAATCCGTGGCCCAGCGCAGCGCCTGCATGCCCCCAATCGAACCGCCAATCACGGCCGTCAGGCGCAGGATGCCCAGTTGCCGCAGCGCAAGGTACTGGGCGCGCACCATATCCCCGATGGTCACCAGCGGAAACCGCGCTCCGTAGGGGCGTCCACGCCGTCGGTCAAGCGTCGTCGGCCCGGTCGAACCATAGCAGGAACCAAGCACATTGATGCCCACGACGGCATAGTGCGCCGGGTCCAGCAGGCGCCCCGGCCCGACCAGTCCGCCCCACCAGTCGGCCACCCGGGCTGAACCGGTCAGGGCATGGCAGACGAGAATGACGCCGCCGGGGGCCGCTTCCGGGTCGCCGTACCAGGCGCACCGCAGTGTCACCTCCGGCAGTTCACCCCCGTCCTCCAGGTGAAAGGGATGCTCGTCGAGGGTGACATCGCACTCGACCGTTGGTTCGATGGCATCCATGGCGTTTTTTTCAGAGCCCCGGCAACTTTTCCTTCCCGCCGGGAAGGAAAAGCGCCGCTGGCAAAAACTATCGCCGACGCCGGGCGCTGGGACGGAAACTCTCTCAGCCCGAACCGTCACAAAAGAGCGCCAGCGCCGACGAAGCTCGAAAGCTCAGGCCGTGGCCGATTGCGCCGCCGCTGGCGATTCCGAAATGACGGCGCTGCGCAACCCGGCGTCAAGGTCGGCCAGGATGTCGCGGATGTCCTCAATCCCGACGGAGAGCCGGATCATCTCCGGCGTCACACCTGTCGCCCGCTGTTCTTCTTCGGAAAGCTGGGAATGCGTGGTTGAAGCCGGATGAATGACCAGGGACTTGGCATCGCCGATGTTGGCCAGCAGGCTGAACAGCCTGACCGAATTGATGAAGCGCTTGCCGGCCTCGTAACCGCCCTGAATCCCGAAGGTCACGAGCGCCCCGGCCCCCTTGGGCAGATACTTCTCTACCCGCGCCTTCTGTTCGCCTTCCGCCAGACCCGGATAGTTGACCCAAGCGACGTGGGGATGGTTTTTGAGGAAGTTGGCGACAGCGAGGGCGTTTTCCGAATGACGCGCCATGCGCAGGGAGAGCGTTTCCGTCCCTTGCGCCAGCAGGAAGGCGTTGAAGGGCGACAGCGCCGCGCCGGTATCCCGCAGGCCCTGCACCCGCGCCTTGATGATGAAGGCCAGATGGCCAAAGGCTTCCGTATAAACGATGCCATGGTAGGACGGATCGGGCGTCGTGAAATCGGGAAAACGCCCGGAAGCCTTCCAGTCGAAGTTGCCTCCGTCAATGATGACCCCGCCGATGCTCGTTCCGTGACCGCCGATGAATTTCGTGGCGCTCTCGATGACAATGTTTGCGCCGTGCTCGATGGGACGGCACAGCGCCGGTGAAGCCGCGGTGTTGTCAATGATGAGCGGCAGTCCATGGCGATGGGCAATCTCTGCAAGGCGTTCGATGTCGGTCACAAGCAGGTTCGGGTTGCCCAGGGTCTCCGAGTAGATGGCCTTGGTGCGTTCGTCTATGAGCTGCTCGATGCCGGCAAAGTCGTCGGCATCCACAAACTTCACGGTGATGCCCAGCTTGGGCAGGGTGTAGCGAAACAGGTTGTACGTCCCGCCGTAGAGTGAGTTGGTCGAAACGATGTTGTCACCGGCGCTGGCGATCGTGGTGATGGCCAGCGTTTCGGCTGCCTGCCCGGAAGCTGTCGCCAGCGCAGCCACTCCACCTTCGAGCGCGGCCAGGCGCTTCTCGAACACGTCGGTCGTGGGGTTCATCAACCGCGTGTAGATGTTGCCAAACTCCTTGAGTGCGAACAGCCGCGCAGCATGGTCGGCATCGTCGAACTGGTACGAGGTCGTCTGGTAAATGGGCAGGGCGCGGGCTTTCGTTGTTGCCTCGGGCGCGTAGCCGCCGTGAAGGGCCAGGGTATCGAAGTGGTATTCCGCCATTGGGACATCCTCCCTAAAGTGACCTGTGTGAAGTGACCCGGCGCAGCCCCAAAAAGCAACTACCCCGCACGCTTTGCCCAAAGCGTGCGGGGTAGGTACGGCTCAAAACCACCGGCGCTTTAGCAGTTTTTAGCGTGGAGCAAGTTGCCTAAATCGCCACGTCAGGTTGTCAAATCATCCGTTATGACGGACGAACGATGGATGATAACGGAGAACCTTGTCAACCCATTTCTGTGTCGGCGGCCGACAGCGCGGAGGAGGAAGAAAGCGGGCATGTTTTCGTTGTCGGCAGGACGATGGTAAAGGCGGTTCCGACGCCTTCGGTGCTTTTCACGCTCACCTGCCCGCCGTGGGCGGCCGTGATGCGCTGCACAATGGCGAGTCCCAGTCCCGTGCCCAACTGCCGGGTGCGCTGCCGGGCCTGGTAGTACGGGTTGAAAATGTAAGGCAGGTCCTTGGCCGGAATGCCCGGCCCGGTGTCTTCGACGTGAATGACCAGAAAACTTTTACCCGCGTCCAGCCCGACGCCTTCCGTTCGCTCGGCGCGCAGCGTCACCGTGCCGCCGGCAGGCGTGAACTTGATGGCGTTGGAGAGCAGGTTGCCGATGGCACGCAGCATTTTGCCCCGGTCAAGCAGCAGACTGGGCAGGTCAGCCGGGTACTCGACGCGCAGGGTGATGCCCTTGCGCTCGGCGTTGAGGGAGACCTGATCAGCCGCTTCCTGGACGAGTTCCCCGGCGGCCACCAGCTCCAGTTCAAGTGTGGCTTCCCCGGCTTCAGCCTTGGAGAAATCCAGCACTTCGTTGACGAGCCGGGTGATGTGGTCGAGGGTACGGTAAGCGTGCTGAAAAATCCGGCGCAGTTCATCGTCTATGATGCCGGTTTCCTCAGCCCGGAGTTCCGTCAACTCCAGCGCCCCATAGACCGTGGCGAGTGGCGAGCGGATGTCGTGGACGAGCACGGCCGTGAACTCCTCCCGCTGATGGGCCAGCTCTTCCAGCTTGGCGACGGTTTCCTGAAGCTGGGCAGCTTTTTCGCGCAGTTGGTGTTTGAGTTCGTGAATGCGCATGGCGCTGCGCACCCGCGCCAGAAGTTCCTTGGTTTCACAGGGCTTCACCAGGTAGTCATCCGCCCCGGCATCAAGCCCCTGCACCCGGTCTTCGAGTTCGCTGCGCGACGACAGCATGATGATTTGGCTGTCGAGCAATTTGGGATTGGTGCGAATCAAACGGCACACCTCAGGCCCATCCAGACCCGGCATCACCCAGTCCAGCAGAATCACCCCCGGCAAGGCAGCATCCACCTGCTGCAAGGCATCTTCGCCATTCACAGCTTCCAGTACGGCAAAGCCGGCCCTGGTCAGGATTTTTCTGAATAACAGACGTACAGTGGATTCATCATCCACCACCAGCACTGTGTTGGACATAAGCTCATGACCCCTGTGGCGGCGTCGAACGCAGCCGCGTCTCTCCAAAGGTCAATTCCGTGCCCCGATAGAGCCGCTGGAGGTTCTCGCGGTGGCGCGCAACAATGACCAGACCTATCACAACCGACCACACCAGGGTCGGCAACCAGACGGCTGGTGGACGCCCCGCCCACCAGCCATCACAACTCCAGATGCCAAACGGCAGCGCGACCACCCCCAGCAGCGAACCCAGCGACACTGTGCGCGTCAGGGCAAAGGCAACCACCCAGACTCCGAGCGACAGAAGCGTGGCCCACGGCGACAGCATCAGAAACACGCCCACTCCGGTCGCCACGCCTTTGCCGCCGCGAAAGCCGAGATAGACCGGAAACATGTGGCCCAGGATGGCTGCCAGCCCCACGGCGCCCTGAGCTGTGGACGCGGACAATCCGAACCACCGCACCGCCAGCCACAGCACCAGCATGCCCTTGGAAACATCCAGTATGTAGGTGGCCAGTCCGGCGGCGAGTCCGGCCTTGCGGACGACATTCGTCGCCCCGGTACTTCCCGACCCGGAAGCGCGGACATCTTCACCCGTCACGGCCTTGGCAATCAGGAAGCCCGAAGGCAGGCCGCCGATGAGGTAGGCCAGCGTCAGAGCGACAAACCAGGTTGCCAGCGGTACGGTTGCCATCGGTTCCGGTATCGTTGCACTAGTTACGGTATGAGGCGTCCACCCGGTCGAGTTTGCGCAGCAGCGCAGGCCAGACCAGTTCGGCGCCCAACCCAAGCGTCACCTGGTCAGCCTGGGCGCGAATGCCCCGCAGAATCGGCTCAGGAATCGTCACGAGCGGTTGCCCGCCGGACTGCGCCAGAACCTGGATGCGGCAGGCGCTTTCCACAACGTACATCAGCAGGAAGGCTTCGGCGGCCGTCCGGCCGACGGTCAGCAGGCCGTGGTTGCGCAGGATGAGAATCTGCTTGTCGCCCAGGTCGGCCACCAGACGTGGCTTTTCGTCTTCATTGAGCGCCACGCCTTCGTAGTCGTGATACCCAAGGCTGGCAAGGGCAAAGAGCGACTGCTGGGAAAGCGGCCGCAGCCCTTCGGCCTGGGCGGCAACGGCAATGCCATGTGGCGTGTGCGTGTGGAACACACACCGGGCATCTTCCCGCGCGGCATGAATGGCGCCGTGAATGGTGAAGCCGGCCGGATTGATGCGGTAGGGTGTTTCCATGACGATCTGCCCATTGAGATCAATCTTGACCAGGTTCGAGGCCGTCACTTCTTCAAAGAGCAGACCGTAGGGATTGATGAGAAAGTGGTGGTCCTCCCCCGGGACGCGCATTGAAATGTGCGTAAACACAAGGTCATCCCAGCCATACAGCGCCGTGAGGCGATACATGGCGGCCAGATCAACCCGCGCCTGCCATTCTTCCGGCGAGACACGGTCACGAACACTCAGCGGCGCAGGTGCGGTCATAGGACAATTCCTCCGTAGGCGCAAATGGACGGGTTCAGGCCGGGCGGTGGGTAGCCCGGTAGGTGGCTTCGATCAGGGAACTGATGCCGCCGCGTGGCGTAAAGTCGCCCGTGACCGTACATTCGACCGGATCGCAGGCGGCAACGACATCCCGCAGGATGCGGTTGATGGCGTTCTCGTAAAAAATCCCCAACTGGCGGTAGGCGTGAATGTAAAGTTTCAGCGATTTCAGCTCCAGGCAGCGGTCACGGGGCACGTAGGTGATGGTCACCGTCCCAAAATCCGGCTGCTCGGTGAGCGGGCACACGGACGTAAACTCCGGGATGCGAATCGTAATTCGGTAGTTCGGAAACTGGTTGGCCCAGCACTCGATGGGTGGCAGCGGTGCATCCAGCCCCTTTCTGGCATGTTCATCGGTGTAAGCGCCCATGAGACATTCAGACCTCGTTTCCTGAAAATCGGTGTTACCTTACCAGCCGCCAGGCGGACTGGCACGAATTTTTCTGACACGAATTTTTGCGCTGTGGAGCTGAACTTTTGCGACATTGAGGCGCAAGCACTTTTCATTTGAAAGGAATCATAACGGTATGACTGAACTGCGCAACATAGGCGTCGTCGGCTGCGGCACGATGGGTGCCGGCATTGCCCAAACCGTGATTCAGGCTGGCCTGGATGTGGTGGTGGTCGAAACGGACGATGACCGGCTGCAACGCGGTTTTACGACGATTGTTTCATCCCTGTCGAAACTGGTCGAGAAGGGCCTTTTGGAAGATGAAGCCAAAAGTGCGGCCCAGCAGCGGCTGCGTGGCTCGACCGAGCTTTCGGCGCTGGCGGGATGTGACCTCATCATCGAGGCTATTGTGGAAGACCTGGCCGCCAAGCAGACGTTGTTCCGCCAGTTGGATGCGTTGTGCCGGCCTGAAACGGTCTTTGCCAGCAACACCTCCTCGCTCTCGATTACCCAGATGGCGGGTGTCGTTTCACCGGCGCGGCAGACCCGCTTTCTCGGCCTGCACTTCTTCAATCCCGTCCCGCGCATGGCGCTTGTGGAAGTCGTCCGGTCGTTTCTGACCGACGCCGCCGTGGCCGAGCAGGTCACGGCCTTTGTGCAGGCGATTGGGAAAACGCCTGTTCAGGCTACGGACAAGACGGGCTTTATCGTCAACCGCCTGCTCGTGCCCTACTCCCTCGACGCCATCCGTGCGCTGGAAGAGGGCGTCGGCTCGATAGCCGACATTGACCAGGCAATGAAGTTGGGGGCGGGGCATCCCATGGGGCCGCTGATGCTCAACGACCTGGTGGGGCTGGATGTCCTCCTCAACGTGGCCAATGTCATGTACGATGCCTTCCGGGAACGGCGGTTCGCGCCCCCGCCGCTTCTGACGCGCATGGTGGCGGCTGGCTGGCTGGGTCGCAAAACCGGACGCGGCTTTTACGACTACAGCGACCCGAAACAGCCCAAGCCCATGACGCTACAGTGACAGGCCGGCTGCCCGGGCCGGGCAACGGGCCTGGGACAGGCAATTAATAAGGAAGGCCCTCCACTGGCAGCTTTCTTTTGGGAGGCGTCGGCATGGTCAGGAAAAAGTCTTCAGAAGCAGCCGAAGGGCGTTTGGTGTGGAACCATTCGACCCACATTCCGGGACTCATCCCCGTGCTGACGCGCCTGTGCAAAGTGCCCGGCGTCAAGACGGTGACGCCGGGACGCCTGGGACAGGCCAAGGGCCGCCCGCTGCCTCTGACGATTCGGGTCACAGTGCCGATTGTCGGCGGCTTCAAACTTCAGGCGCGTTCCAGTGGGGGCGTCCAGGAAATTTTTGTCGTCACTTCCCTGACCGAAGCGGAGTTGCAGCAGGCCATAGATGAACTTCTGGCCGACGACTGACCGCTGCGCCCGCAACCCACTACGATGTCTGACGCTGCTCCCACCCTGTTTTCGGAATCTCTGCCATTGACGCGGCAGGCCGCTGAGCGCGAAGCGGCAGCCCTGCGGGCTGAAATTGCGCGTCATGACGAGTTGTATTACCAGCAGTACGCGCCGGTCATCAGCGATTACGACTACGATCAGCTCGTCAAACGGCTTCAGGCCATCGAGGCGGAGTTTCCCGACCTCATTACGCCCGATAGTCCGACGCAGCGGATTGGCGGACGCCCCAGCGAAGGCTTTGCCTCCGTACCGCACCGGATTCGCATGCTGTCGCTGGATAACGTCTATTCGCCTGACGAACTGCGCGAATGGGAAGCGCGCTGCCGGCGCACCTATGACGGGCCATTTGACTACGTGGCCGAACTCAAAATTGACGGCATCAGCCTGGCGCTGCGCTACACCGATGGGCTACTGACGGAAGCCATTACCCGTGGCGATGGGCTGACCGGCGATCTGGTGACGGAAAATGCCCGTACGATCCGACAGATTCCCCTGCGTCTGGCGCAGCCGCTGGCGGCTGACATCGAAGTACGGGGCGAGGTCTATCTGCCTCTTTCGGCGTTCCGGCGGCTTAATGCCGACCTTGAAGCCGAAGGCGAAAAAACCTTCGTCAATCCCCGGAACGCTGCCGCCGGCACGATGAAGCTGCTGGACTCACGGGTGGTTGCCAGTCGGCGGCTGGCGATGTTCTGCTATGAGTTGTTTGCCGACGGCGTCAAACCCTTTGCCACGCACTGGGAAAGCCTTGAATGGCTGCGCCAGGCGGGTTTTCCGGTCAATCCTCACGCCCGGCGTTGTGCGACGCTCGATGAGGTGCTGGCGTACTGCGCCGAAATGGAAAGCCAGCGGATGGCGCGCGACTATGACACCGACGGCGTGGTGGTGAAAATCAACCCGGTGCGCGTTCAGGACGAGTTGGGCGCGACAGCCAAAGCGCCACGCTGGGCGGTTGCCTACAAATTTGCGCCGATGCAGGCCCAAACCCGGCTGCGCGGCGTGACGTGGCAGGTTGGTCGTCTGGGTACGCTGACGCCGGTGGCCGAACTTGAACCGGTTTTTGTAGCCGGGACGACTGTGGCGCGCGCTTCCCTGCACAATGAAGACCAGATTCAGCGGCTTGATGTACGGCAGGGCGATCTGGTCATCGTCGAAAAAAGCGGCGACATCATTCCGCAGGTTGTGGGCGTGGTCACGGCGGCGCGCACGGGGGCCGAGGTGCCGGTTGGTGTCCCGGAATACTGTCCGGGCTGCCCGGAGCGGCAGGTCCGGCTGGTGCGCCCGGAAGGTGAGGTGGCGTGGCGGTGCCCCGAAATGCACTGCCCGACCAAGCTGCGGCAGCAGGTGCAGCATTTTGCCAGCCGTCTGGCGATGGACATCGAAGGGCTGGGCGAAGTGCTCGTGGACAAGCTGGTACGGGAGGGCCTCGTGACGGACGTTGCCGATCTCTA
>Ga0308417_1000504_pt1 | contig 28453 bp, 17 predicted proteins | sample HotsprSampleOS65_FD_203528 | JGI IMG/M metagenome (GOLD analysis project Ga0308417, IMG submission 203528) | Hot spring phototrophic mat microbial communities from Octopus Spring, Yellowstone National Park, Wyoming, United States - 20090730_OS65 ...
CACGCGATTCGAGAAGCTGGCCGTGCACTTCCATGGTATGCTTCAGTTGGCGATGATACGCCGCTACCTCAAAATGCTGTTTTCAGACAGAGCCTAGTACGGAAGATGGATGGGCCATTCCGCATCATTTGCGTAAAACGGCTGCCTCTGGCGCGCACACGAGGAGATCCGCCGCGTGAGTAGAAACCGGTTCCCCGCCGCCGCTGGTTTTCTGCTGCCCAATTTCCTGGGTCTGGTGTTCTTCATCATCTTCCCGGTCGCCCTGTCGCTGTGGATGGCCTTCACCAACTGGTCGCTCAAGCCGGCGGTGGGGCTGGAGTTCGTGGGGCTCCGCAATTTCCAGGACCTGCTGGGCGTGCGAGCCATCAACCACGGGCGCCTGCCCGTCGCCCTGGGGTATGTGCTGGCCTCGCTGGCGGCGCTGGCCGCCATCGTCGTCGGCCTCTGGGCCAACTTCGGCAACTGGCGCGGGCTGAAGCTCAGCGGCCTGCTGTTTGCCACCGCGGCGGCCGCGCTGCTGGCGGCGGTGTTCATCCGCGCGTTTGGCGCTGGCCGATCGTGGGGGCAGTGGGTGCCCGTGGAGGCGGGGGCCGGCTCATTCCTGGCGGCGCTGTTCATCGGCGCCGCCGGCATCATCCTCATGCGCCGCGAGGATGCCACCTGGCGCTTCGGCGCGGGAATCATCCCCGGCCTGCTGCTGGTCGGCGGCATCGCCGGCCAGGCCGCCCTCGACAGCGCCATGTGGAGCACCTACGAACTGCGCGATCCCCGCTTCTGGCAATACCTCTATAACACGCTCTTCCTGATGAGTGCGATACCCGTCGGCATCGGCGGGGCGCTGGCGCTGGCCATGCTTCTGAACGACCCCTTTCCCGTGCATTCGCGCCGGCGCCAGTGGGCGATGGCCGGAGTGCTCGCGGGAGTGGGACTCTGCATCTGCGCGGCCCTGTACGGCGCCAGCCTGGGGCTGGAACAGTCGGCCGGCCTGGAACGGACGGCGGTGCTCCTGCGCAACGGCGCCATGCTCTTTCTGGTGCTCTGCGGCGTGTCGGCGCTGGGCGTGGCCTTCAACGTCGTGGCGTTCCGGACGCTCTTCTATCTCCCCACGTTCACGGCCGGCGTGGCCCTGATGATCCTCTGGAAGGCGCTGTACAACCACGAGAGCGGGCCGATCAACGCTCTGATCGGCGGCGCCGTCGGCTATCTCGAGCCGCTGGCCCGCAGCGCCGGCTTCCACGGCCTGGCAGGTTGGCTTCTGGAGCACGCCAAACCCATGTGGCTGGGCGACACGCGCCTGGCCAAGCCGGCGCTGATGGTGATGGGGCTGTGGATCGGCATGGGCGGCACCACCATGCTGCTGTATCTGGCGGCGCTGTCGAACGTGCCGCGCGACCTGCTCGATGCCGCCGAGGTCGACGGCGCCGGACGCTGGGGACGCTTCCGCCACGTCATCTGGCCGTCCCTGGCGCCCACCACCTTCTTCATCTCCGTGATGTCGGTCATCGGCGGCCTCCAGGGCGGCTTCGAGCAGGCCCGCGTGATGACCGGCGGCGGACCCGAAGGCTCCACCACCACCCTCAGCTTCTACATCTACAACAAGGCGTTCCAGGACCTTGACCTGGGCTACGCCGCCGCCATCGCCTGGATCCTCTTCGCGTTCATCTTCCTGGCCACAGCGCTCAACTGGAAGTTCGGCCGCGGAATGGAGGTGGACCTGTGACCCGCCAGCGCGCCAGCCATCTTCCGCGACTGCTGGCCCTGTGCGTCATCGGGTTCAGCTTCGGCATTCCCTTCGTCTGGATGATCAGCGCCTCGCTCAAGACGCGCGTGGACGCCGAACGGGCCGACTTCGTCGACCTGCGCCACGCCAATCTCACCAACTACCCCATCGTGCTGGGCCTGATGGACGATCCCGTCGAGGGCAAGCCCCTGGAGATGCGCTTTGCACGCTGGTACTTCAACAGCATCTTCATCGCCTTCACCGTCACACTCCTGCAGGTCCTCACCAGCGCCATGGCCGCCTACGCCTTCTCGCGGCTGCACTGGCGCGGGCGCGACACGGTGTTCCTGCTCTATCTGGCCACCATCATGATCCCCGGCGTCGTCACCATGATCCCCAGCTTCCAGATCATGGTCGGCCTGCGATTCATCAACACCTACCACGGCCTGATCCTGCCGGCCGCCTTCAGTGCCTTCGGCACGTTCCTCCTCCGTCAGTTCATGGTCAGCCTGCCCCAATCCTTCGACGAGGCCGCCATGCTCGACGGCGCCGGACACTGGCGCATCTTCTGGGACATCATCGTGCCACTGGCCCGTCCGGGAATGATCGCCCTGGCCATCATCACTTTCCTGGGCACTTACCAGTCATTCTTCTGGCCGCTCATCATGCTCAACGACGCCAACCTCTACACGCTGCCCGTGGGCATGCTGGCGCTGGACAACACCTACGGCCGGCAGACCGAACTCATCATGGCGGCGACGGTGATGAACATCGTGCCGCTGAGCGTGCTGTTTGTCATTTTCCAGAAGTTTCTGGTGAAGGGACTGGTCCTCGGAGGCGTGAAGGGATAGACCATGCAGGACGACAATCGCCCCACAACTCTGGAATATGAGGGTCCCCCGCGGCCGGGCGAGCGCCTCTTCGCCCACATCGCGCGGCTCATCGAGCCGGCCGCCGACGCGCTCACGCCCGCCGGTCTGTTCTTTCTTGCCGCCGCACTGGTGGCGACGGCGCTGTATGCCACGGCCATGCTCACGCTGCCCCGACCGGGCGGCGAGGGCGAGGTGGTCATCCGCTGGGCAACCGACGCCGCCCCCGCTCGCCCGACCCAGGTGGCGCGTTTCGAGGAGAACTACCCAGGCGTGCGCGTGATCGTCGATCCGGGGCTGGGCGCCGACCAGACCAAGCTCGTCGTGCAGTGTGCCACGGGCGTCGGCCCCGACGTCATCGACATCTACAACGTGCGCAGCATGCACTCGCTGGTCGAGGCGGGAATCCTTCTCGATCTCACCGACTATGTCCGCGCGATGGGCTTCGGGCCCGACAAGACCTATCCGGCCCTGCGCGAGGGGTTGATGGTCGAGGGGCGACAGTACCGCTATCCGTGCAACGTCTGGGCCAACGTCATCGTCTATAACCGCGAAATCTTCGACGACCACGGCATTGCCTATCCCTCCGACGACTGGACCTGGGATCAGTTCATCGAGGTTGGGTTGAAGCTGCGCGACCGCTCGACGAGTCGCACGGGCCGCTCGCACATCCCCCTGGCCTCCTACGCGCGCATCAACATGTTCGGCGATGTCCTGTTCAGCTTCGGCGGCGAGTTCTTCACCGACCATGGTTTGCGCAGCGCGCTGGATTCGCCGGCGGCGCTGGCCGCCTGGCAGTTCTACGGCGAGCTGTTCACGCGCCACCGCATCATCCCGACGCAAGCCGAAGCCGACGCCCTCAGCACCCAGGGCGGCTGGGGCCTAAGCCCGCTGCGATGGTTCTCCGAGGAGCGGGCCGCCATGATCCCCATCGGACGCTGGTACATCATCCTCGGCCGGGCCTACACCGGTCTGCTCCCCAAGCTTGGCGCCGTGCGCCTGCCACACGTGCCGGGCCGCGGCTCCACAGGGGCCATCGACGCCCGCGCCTCGGGCATCAACGCCAAGGCGCCGCCCGAGCGCCGCGAGGCCGCGCTCAAGTTCCTCCAGTATCTGGCCAGCGAGCCGTACAACCGGCTGATCATCGAGGACGGCGACTCGCTGCCGCCGAATCCGGAAATGGCGCGGACGGGCGAGGACCTCGTGAACAAGGCCATAACCGACCCGACGTGGCATCAGACTTTCATCGACGCCGCGAGGGACGCCCGCCCCATCGATACCAGCGCTTTTCTGGATGGCAGCCTGCTGGAGCGCTGGATGACCGAGGCGCTGGAGCGCGTCGAGAACGGCTCGCTGACTCCCGAGCAGGGCGCCCGGCGCATCGCCAACGAGGTCAACCAGACCATCCGCACGAACCTCAAGCGCCGGCCGGATCTTCAGCGAAAATACGAACAGCTCACCGGGCGGGCGTATGAGAATGACTGGTGGCGGGACCGGGTGCCTCCGGAGCGATAGCGCCCGATGGACAAGTCGGACCTGGGCCGCAAGATCGGAGCGCTTTCCCCCGGTCGCGTGGACGAGATCCTCAGTGGCGTAGCTCTTCTGTTGCGGCCGGTTGAGAGTCACAACGGCGCCATGCGGACGAGCAGCAAAGTCCAAGCGCTGTCTTGATCGCTGGCCCAATCCCCGACGTACAATCCATCCATGACTCACCGAAGACTGCGCGTGCTCGCCACCCCCGCCGATGTGGCCGCCGAGGCGGCGCGGATGGTCGTCGAGGCCGCCCACCAGACGCTCGCACGTCGCAACCGCTTCGCTTTGGGTCTGGCCGGCGGCGCCACGCCCGCGCCGCTCTACCGCGCCCTGGGTTCGACGGCTTTCGGCTCCCAGATCGACTGGGAGCGCGTCGAGCTGTTCTTCACCGACGAGCGATGCGTGCCGCCCGACCATGCCGACAGCAACTGGGGCATGGTCCGCGAGACTCTGCTCGATCGCCTGCCCACCCCGCCGGCGGCCGTTCATCGCATCCGCGGCGAGATCGAGCCCGAGGCCGCCGCCATCGAATACGGCCGCATGCTCAAAGCACGCTTCGGCGAGGGCGGGCTGGACCTGGCCATCCTCGGCATGGGCGAGGACGGGCACACCGCCTCGCTCTTTCCGCATACCGCCGCCCTGGCGGCCACGCATCACCGCTGTCTGGCCAACTACGTGCAGCGCCTCAGCGCCTGGCGCATCACCATGACGGCCCCCTTCCTCAACCGCTCGCTCCAGGTGCTGGTGCTGGTGACCGGCGCCGCCAAGGCCCCGCGGCTGCGCCAGGTCCTCGACGGCCCGGCCGAGCCCCAGCGCCTGCCCATCCAGCTCATCAACCCGCGCCGGGGGAAGATGACGTGGCTGATCGATTCCGCCGCGGCCGGGTGAGAACAATCGCCGCCACGACCGCGCTCGGCGCCGGGACCAGGGGGACGATCGCGATCACGAGGCGATAGTAACCCATGTTCTGGACGATCACGCCAACGGCGGCCAACCAGCCGCATGGGGCGTGCGCACGGGCGTCCTGCCCGTGCCCGGCACCCCTCGGCCGCCACCACTCTCCCGATCTGGCCGGGAACATGATGCAGATTCCCAGGCCCGGCAGCTGACGGCGAATATGGCGCTGCTCTCGGGCAGTGGATTGAGATTCCAGCAGATGTTGCCGATGCGGTGGCGTATGCCAAAGAGTGTACGACCAGAGGCTAAGGCTGGACGCGACGCCGGCGCGGTCGGACACGTTACCCGGCTGGTGAAACCCGTGGGGCGGGAGATGTCTGGTGGTCTCCTGGTCTGCTGTGGCGGATGGGCTGGTGGCATCAGTTTGAGGACATTGACCGCGCCCGCGTAAGATGTCCGCAACCTGGACGCCGTGCCGAGTCGTCCAGTCAGTGGAGATTCAGCGAATCATGATGATGAGCGTAGTGCTCTTTGCCATTGGAGTGATCGCCAGCGCAACAGTCTTCGCCCTGCTGGAGATCCAGATCGAAGGCGCCAACGGCTGGGCCGAGCGGCTGCCAACCTGGCGCATACACAACCGCTTCACGCGGCTGTTCTACGGCGGCCGCCCGCTGACGGGGTATCATTTCTACGCCCTGCTGTTCATTGCGGTGCTTTCGCACGTGCCGTTCCTGATCGGCGTGGCGCCGTGGACAGCGGCGGCCGAGCTGCGCGTGGCGGCCTTCGTGATCCTCTTCTTCATCGTCGAGGATTTCCTGTGGTTCGTGTTGAACCCGGCGTACGGGCTGAAGCGCTTTCGCCGGGAGAGCGTCTGGTGGCACGCCCGCGCGTGGTGGTGGGTGATGCCGCGGGAGTATTGGGTGGGGATTCCGGTGGCGGCGCTGTGCTACTGGCTGGCGGGGATGACATAGCTGGCAAGGCGTCAGGCCGCGTCCAAGGTGGCAGGCGGCAATCGCACCGGTGTGGGGTGGGCCGGTGAGAGTGCGTGTTCGCTTTCAGATCGTGGCGTGGCCACAGACGGCTGGGGCTCGAGGGTTATTGCATGCACCTGCCGCATGGTTCTGGATCCCTCATCATACTGCATCAGGATCAGCGCCGGGTAGCGCGCCATGATGCACGTAATCGGCTGCCCGTGCTGGATGAAGCTGCCGCAGTTGCCGACGATCACCTGCGCTGTGCGGCGCGTGATGGGGTCGTGAAAGCTCCGCAGGTGCAGACCTGGCGTGTGATCGTGGCCGACGATACAGGCCCAGGCACCCACAACGTTGGCGAGTTGTGCGCCTCGGCGGATCATCTTTGAATCGACGCACGCCGCCCAGCGCTGAAGGGCGAGGGAGGAGTTGCCGGCAAGCGCGTCCAGGAGCCTGGCGGTGCCCGTGCGAAGTCGCGCAAGGACGCACTCGGCCAGTTCGAAGCCGTGGCGGGCACTTCGCAGACGCTCCAGCAGATAAAGCGAAGCGCTGAGCCGCTCGTAGTCGACCAGCTCGGCACGCAAGGCGGCATCCGCCTTGAGCGAGGCGTTGATCGCCTTCCACTGGTGGCGCGTCAACCCGCCAATCCGGCGGATCAGGTGCTTGAAACGACGGGTTGGCAGCATGTGGCCGTGGGTAAAGACGATGCCACTGGGATCGCAGTGCATCAGGCCGCGCACGACGCGGCAAGGCCCCAGCTTGTTGCGGACGGCCGCGGGAGAGAGGTGGCCGTCGTGATTACCATAGAGGAAGATGATCTCGCCCTGGCACCGACGGAATGCGTCGCGCGCGATTTCGATTTCACGCCGATGCCGCCGACGCCGGGCGCGATCATCGATGATGTCGCCGTTGAGAATCAGCGGCGCATTCTGCGAATTGGCCAGATCGACGATCGCCTGAAGCGCCCGGGATTTCTCCTTCCGCGTGCAGTGTTTATTGCGCTCCTTCCACAGACCCAGATGGAGGTCGGAGGCGCAGATCAGAACCGGATGGCGGCGCTCCTGGGCGGCCGGCAGGACGGCGGCGGGGCGGATCAAGTCCTCGGCGATGCCTGTCATGCCAGAACGTGCTCCAGGTTGGGCCGGCTCGTGGCGGTGGCGCCGGCGAGCCTCAAGCAATGGCGGGCCACATCAAATGCCGCCTCGGGCCGCGCCGACGCCAGAGCGCGGGCGCAGAGAAGGGCGAGGCGATCTGGATCGTCGAGGACCGTCTCCATCTTGTGCGTGAGGGTCGAGAGGTTGTTGACCTTGATGCCGAAACCCTGCTCCAGCACGAAATCGGCGTTGCGCGTCTCCTGCCCCGGAATGGGATCGACGATGACCAGGCCCGTGCCGCAGGCCATGGCTTCGGAGACGGTCAGCCCGCCCGCCTTTGAAACCAGCAGGTCGGCCGCGCTCAGTAGCAGCGGGATCTGATCGGTAAACCCAAGGATGCGTCGCTGATGGCGCGAAGGACAGGAAATGGCCTGGAGCTGATGGCGGACTGCATCATTTCGCCCGGCGCAGGCGATGAGTTGAATGGGGCGGCCGATAGCCAACAGCCCTTCATGGATGCGCTGGAACGGCCCCACGCCGCTTCCGCCAGCCATCTGGATGATCAGCGGTTGATCCGGCGGAAGGCCAAGCTGCCTGCGGGCGTCTTGCCGACTGGGCCGGCGGGCGAATGCCGGATGAATGGGGATGCCGCTGGCGATGACCCGAGCCTCGGAGATGTGACGGCAGGTGACGGCGGCTCGGGCTTCGTGCGTGGCGGTGAAATACAGGTCGGTGAACGGCGTGATCCACAGGCGATGCACATCGTAGTCGGTCACGACGGTTGTGAAGGCCGTGTTAAGCTCCCCGCTCTGCCGCAGGCCGCTCACAATCGCGGCCGATGTGAAGTGGGTGTTGACGATCAGATCCCACGGCTGGGACAGCACCAGCCGGCGTACCCCGGCGAAGTTCAGCCGTTCCCAGATGAGGCGCAGCCGATCGCCGGGCCGGCTGCAGCAGGTGCCTTCGCCGTCCAGGCGATCGTAAAGGCAGGCCACCAGGTGCGGCGCCTGTTCAACAAGCTGGAAATAGCCCCGGGCCATGGCCCGACGGAGCAGCCGGTTGGTTTGTGTGAGGATGTCGACATGGGTAACGCCGGCGGAGGGGCAGATGGACCGGATCGCCATGGCCAGGGCCTCGGCAGCGCGAACGTGCCCGGAACCCACGCTTGCCGACAGGATCAGGATGCGCGGGCTGGCGACGGAGCGGCGGCACAGGCCATATAGATATCGGGGCGTCTGCAGGGGGGCGCGGCGCATCCCCAAGGGTGCCGCGATGCCACGGATCGCCCATCGGGCTGCCCTGCGGAAAGGGCCGGCTGCGGATTTGGAGGGAATGTGCATGCGTTCACCGTCTCCTTCCATGACCGGACATCGCTGGATCCTCGCTTCCCAGCCTGTCCATCGCCCGGCCGTCGCTATGTAGCATCCTGCGTGGCCTTACCGGGCTCGGCGAAGCCTGACTGTAACTATTATCGAAGGTGTGTGTAAGAATTGAATGAGGGGTGGATGAGAAAGGGATGCAGCCGTCTGTGGAGGAAAGGTACGGGCCATCTTGAGGCCCGGCACCTCACACAGATGTTACCCAGGAAACTTCGGAGCGTCCGCACCGCTGCTCGGGCTGTGCCCGTCGGAAGATTTCCCGAAAGGAAGACTGGCCATGATGTCAGTCCGCAGAGCGTACTGCGGACCTATGGCTTAACGACTACTTTCCCCAGATTCATAGTGTATTGGCGCCACGGTCACGTCCGCTTGACGATGCCCCCGCATGGATATGCGGTATGCGTTTAACTCCAAAGGCTGTCGGTATGGCTGCAGTCGCGCCGCAGGCGGTGTTTCAGCTTCCCATAAACGCGCCGGCCTGTTTGGCGCGCCACGCCAGCCTGGCCGCGCGGGCACTTGAACGCCTGTTGGGGCTTAGCGAACTGGATGACGTCTACGCACGAATCTGCGCCAAGGCCGATGGTCGCCCTTTCCCAGACCGAGCACTGTCCGAATTGCGGGTCAACTATCGAGTACCTCCCGACGAACTGGCGCGAATCCCGCGCACCGGGCCGCTGCTGGTGGTGGCCAATCATCCTTTTGGGGGCATTGAGGGATTGGCTCTGGCCGCGCTGCTGAAATCGGTCAGGCCCGACGTCAAGATCATGGCCAACCACCTGCTGGGTCGCATCAGCCAGCTTCGCGACTTGCTCATTCTGGTCGATCCATACGCGCGGGCAGACTCTGTCCGGCAGAACGTGCGCCCGATGCGATGTTGTCTGAAGTGGCTGGAGAGCGGCGGCGCGCTGGCAGTCTTCCCGGCCGGCGATGTGGCACACCTGGACCGCCGGGCATTGGCTGTGACAGAAAGACCGTGGAGCCCGATGATTGCGCGACTCGCAAGACGGGCTCGATGTACGGTGCTGCCTGTCCTGTTCGATGGCCGCAACAGCGCATTGTTTCAGGTGCTGGGACTGATTCATCCCCGGCTCCGGACAGCCCTGCTGCCGCGCGAGTTGCTTAACAAGCAGGGAGGCACGCTTCACGTCCGTGTCGGCCGACCAATCCCGGCTTCCCAACTGGCTCGGCTGGGCAACGACGAGGAAGCGGCCCAGTATCTGCGTCAGCGAACGTTGCTCCTTCGACGGCCCACGACATCCCTGGCGGCGCCCGGAAGGAGGTGCGCCTGGTTTGGCCGCAGGCCACCGCAGCCGCACGCGGTTGCACCGCCGACAGAGTGCGATGTGCTTGCGCGCGAGATCGGCACTCTGCCGGCTCAGCAGATGCTGATCGATGCCGGCGAGCAGGTGGTGTATGTGGCGTCGGCGCAGCAGGTGCCGCAGATCCTGCAGGAAATCGGCCGCCTGCGCGAACTGACGTTCCGCGCTGCCGGCGAGGGAACCGGCCGCGCCCTGGACATTGATGAGTTCGATGGGCACTACCAGCATCTATTCGTGTGGAATCGCGCAACTCGGCAGATTGTGGGCGCCTATCGGCTGGGCGAGAGCGACACAATCCTTCGCGAGCGCGGCCCAGCAGGCTTCTATACCCACAGCCTCTTCGAATACAGCGAGGCACTGATTAAGCGCATGAAGCCCGCGGCCATCGAGTTGGGGCGATCGTTTGTCCGTCAGGAGTATCAGCGCTCGTACGGCCCACTGCTGCTGCTGTGGCGCGCGATCGCACGGTATGTTTATCAACGCCCGCGTTTGCGCTTTCTGTTTGGCGCGGTGAGCATCAGCGCGACCTACCAGCCACTCTCCCAGCAGTTGATGGTCAATCTGCTGCGAATGCATCACGGTCTGAGCGAGTACGAACAACTGGTATCGCCGCGCATGCCGTTTTGCATCGGGAAGCCGCAGGCGCACGACGTGCTGGTCCGCTGTCTGGGGGATGATACCGATGCCATCGACGACCTGGTGAGTGACCTGGAGAGCGATCGAAAGGGAATGCCGGTGCTCGTACGCCAGTACTTGAGGCTGGGGGCGCGGTTCATCGCGTTCAACGTCGATCGAAGTTTCGGCAATTGCGTTGACGGGCTGATGGTTGTGGACCTGGTGAAAACGGAGCCGCGCACTCTGGCACGATACATGGGCAAGACCGAGGCCCAACGGTTTCGAGAACGTCATGCTCCGCCGGTTCCGGCGGAAGCCCGCCAGTAGCCTCCATGCATTGCCCCCGACGGTACCAGAAGTGTACGAGCATCGGGATTGCTGCGGTGAAAGGCCAGCCTATGGAATCCTGTGGCTGTCGAGTCGATTGGCGAGCCGCAAAGACGACTGGTTTGGGGAACTGCGCCGGCAACGGCGGTTCCTCCCTCAGCCGCCCGGACACAACGCCGGCTGGGTCGGACTCAGCACCCAGCACTCAGCACTCAGCACCCAGCACTCACTTCATCGCCGCGATGATCGCATCGGCAAACTCGCTGGTGCTCGCCGTGCCGCCCAGGTCGGCCGTGCGCACTCTGCCCTCCTCCAGCACCGCGTTGTAGGCGTCCTTGATGCGCCGGGCGGCCGCTTCCTCGTGGGCGTGGTTCAGCAGCATGACGCCCGACATGATGCAGGCCAGCGGGTTGGCGATGTTGCGTCCGGCGATATCGGGCGCTGAGCCGTGGACGGCCTCGAAAACGGCCGCCTCGTCGCCGATGTTGGCCCCGGGGACCACGCCCAGTCCTCCGACGAGGGCGGCGCACAGGTCGGAGACCACGTCGCCGTAGAGGTTTTCGCAGAGGATGATGTCGAAGCGCGTGGGGTCCTGCACCAGCTTCATGCAGCCCGCGTCGATGATCAGCTCCTCGTACTGGATGTTGGGATACTCCTCCTCGTTGATCCGCCGGGCGCAGCGCAGGAACAGGCCGTCGGTCATCTTCATGATGTTGGCCTTGTGGAAGACGGTGATCTTGCGCCGTTGCCGCCGCGTCGCGTAGCGGAATGCATAGCGCGCGATGCGGGTGCACGCTACCTCCGTGGCCACCTTCAGGCTGGTCACGACGCCGGGGACGACCTCATTCTCGATGCCGCTGTAGAGGCCTTCGGTGTTCTCGCGCACCACCACCAGGTCGACGTTCTCATATCGCGTGCGCACGCCCGGCATGTTGCGCACCGGGCGGATGGCCGCATAGAGGTTGAGTTTCTTGCGGAGCTGCACGTTGACCGATGCGTGCCCGCCGCCGATGGGCGTGGTCACCGGGCCCTTCAACGCCAGTCTATGAGCCTGGATGGCCGCCAGCGTGCGCTGCGGCAGGACGCTGTCGTATCCCTGGGCGAGTGCCGAGGCGCCCGCGGGCAGCTCGACCCATTCCACATTGACGCCGGAAGCGTCGATGACGCGGCGGGCGGCGCTGGTCACCTCCGGCCCGATGCCGTCGCCGGGTATCAGAACGATTGTGTGTTTGGGCATGTTCCAGATCAGTATAGGCCGTCGGCCGCGGTCGGCAATCGGGGGTGGTGCAATGGCCGTTGTCGGTTGTGCGGTGACTTGTCAGTGGTCAGTGGTCCGTTGTCAGTTGTCGGGTCATTGGTCCGGTGGTCAGTGGTGGAACTGCGTCATTGGTTTGTGGCGCACCGCCGCGGAGAGGGCGCTGCCACGGACCAATGGACCAATGGACCCGACCACGGACCACGGACCACGGACCACCGCGTGCCTCGCGCTGGCGTTGCTCCCGCATCTTCGTTTGTTATCATGTTGGCTCAGAAGGAGAAACCCCATGGCTGAAAAATCAGTGTCTCAGGATTCGCTGGCAACCGAGGAAGTGAAGGAGTACAAAGGCCCGAAACTGCGCGTGGCGATGGTGGGCTGCGGCGGCATCAGCGAGGTCCACCTCAACGTCCTCAAGACCTTTCCCGATGTGGAGATCGTGGCCGGCGTGGACATCAAGCCCCATCGCCTGAAGGTGATGGAGGAGAAATTCGGCATCAAGGCGCTGTACAAGGACTGGAAGCAGATGCTCAAGGAGGTCAAGCCCGATGCGGTGGACATTTGCACGCCCAACGGCGTTCACGCCCCGGCTTCCATCGATGCCTCCCGCGCCGGCTGCCACGTCATGACCGAGAAACCCATGGCCATGACGCCCCGCGAGTGCCAGCAGATGATCGACGCGGCCGCCAAAGCAAAGAAGAAGCTCGCCGTCGGCTTCCAGTACCGCTATCACCCCAACACCCAGTTTCTCATCCGTGCCCGCGACGATGGCCAGTTCGGCAAGGTCATGTTCGTCAAGTGCCTGGCCCTGCGCCGCCGCGGCGTGCCCAACTGGGGCGTGTTCGGCCAGAAGAAGCTGCAGGGCGGCGGGCCGATGATCGACATCGGCGTGCACGTTCTGGAGATGGCTCACTACGTCATGGGCTCGCCCAAACCCGTTTCCGCCTGCGGCAACACCTGGACCTGGATGGGCAACAAACCTTCCGACGTCGTCTCCATGTGGCCCAACTGGGACTACAAGACCTACACGGTGGAGGATCTGGCCATCGGGCAGATTCGCTTCGAGAACGGCGCGCTGCTTCAGGTGGAGGCCTCCTTCATCGCCCACATCGAGAAGGACGCGTGGAACTTCCAGCTCATGGGCGAGCAGGGCGGCTGCCAGTGGGACCCGCCCATGATCTTCCGCGACGTGGCCGGCACCATGGTCAATGTGTCGCCGGGCTTCCTGTCCAGCAAGACGGACTTCACGTCGCTGTTCACGCTGAAGCTGCGCAACTGGGTGGATGCCTGCCTCAAGGGCACGCCCCTGGAGGCGCCGGGCGAGGCCGGCATGGCCGTTCAGAAGATGATCGACGGCGTCTACCGCGCGGCCGAAGCAGGTAAAGAAGTGAAGATCGTGTAGTTCCTGGTGGACGAAGCCCAAAAGAACAGGGCCGGCGATGAGCCGGCCCTTTCTTCGTTGAGCTGATTCAAATCCGCCCGGCCTACGACTGCGGCGTGATCGGCACGCCGTTGACGAGAATCTGGCCGGTGAACGCCCCCTTGACCGTGGCCCGGCCGATATCGGCCAGGGCGGTGATGGTGCCGGCCATGTCGCCGCCGATGAACAGCGTGATGATCTCCGAATCGGGGCCGATGCCGTCGATCAGCGAATCCGCATCGAAGTTCCCCGTCACCTGAAGCTTGGAGAACAGCCCGGCGTAGTGCATGTTCAGTTTGATGGCGTTGCCGCCGATCAGCAGGCTGCCCATCTCGCCCGTCGTGATCTGAATGTCGTTGACGTCGCTGAGGGTCTGGAACGTCTTGATGCTGTTGGCGATGTTGAAGTCGGTCGTCACAGGCACACCCAACTGGTTGGATGTGCCCATCTGCCACGCCTTGATCAGCGTTGCGTCCCGCGATGCAAGGACCGTAACGCCGGCCACGCGCCCGGCCTCGGTCACGCCGGGGTTCAGCGGCGTTGCGGCGGTGGTGCCCAGGTAGACGTGCAGGTCGGTAAGGCGGTTGGGCGGGAAGCCGGTGAACGGGTCGAACTCGAATGTCTCGCTGGCCCGAAGCTGAGGCGAGAAGTTTGTCGTCGGCAACTGCCCGCCGGCCCCGGTCGCGACCAGCCGCTTAATGACCGCGCCCACGGGCAACCACGCATCGCGGATGCCGTAGCCGGAAATCTCCAGTCCCTCGGCCGTTCCGCCGGCGGGCAGTCGAATCGAACTGTTGATGAACCCGAAGCCGTTTCGGACGCGCACCAGACCAACGTCTGCGGCCATGATCAGGGTGCCTAGGATGCCGCCGTTCATCGGTGGTGGCTGCCCTCGCCGCGCCGGCGCGCCGTCGATGAAGATGTTCCCGATCTCCGAGATGATGGTGTTATTGACAGGGTCGTTGTCACCGGGTGTGCTATGGCCGGTGACAAACTCACGACTCATCGCCAGTTCACTCACCATCATGATGTCCGCGTTGATGATCGAGCCGGAGTTGCGCAGGCGGATCTGATCGATGCGGGTGTTGGACACGATATCGCCGCGGATATCCGCATTGTTGCCGCTGACGATCCCGATGAAGCCGTTGGCGAAGAGCCCTGCGTGGGCCATGTTCCCGGTGCCGCTGGGCAGGATGCCCTGGCCGATGTCAACGACCGGCAGGTTGCCAGTAACGAAGATCGGGCCGACGATTCCCTCGTAGACATTGGGGTTGCGCCTGCGGTCGCTGTCGGCGATGAGCTGGTTGATCGTCCCGGCGCTGACGTTGCCTACCGCCTGCTTCGCCTGGAGGATGTTGATCGTCCCGGAGACGTCGATCAGCGTCCGCTGCTGTGAGAAGGGGAAGTTGTTGGCGCGGATGACCTGGCCATGGACGTGCGCAGGCGTGTTATGGGCCGCCACGCCGAGGTTCGTCGCCACCAGGCGGTTAACCGATGTCGCGGTGAGGTTGACGAACTCTCCGCCGGTGTTGTTGATCACCCGGTCCAGCGCGCCGCCGACGATCTCGAACACATCGACCTTGACCTTGCCCTCCATCTGCACGAAGTTGCCGCCGACGTTGATGCGGCCCACCTCCACCGCGGCCCCTGCCGGGCTGCGCGCGTGATTGCGCACAATCACCGGGCCGGTGGAGCTGACGTTGACGACCACGGAGCCGCCGCTGCCCCGAATGGGATAGGTGAGGATGGTCAGCGTCGCGGTGGCGGTGCCCGGCGATATCTTGATCAGTCCGCCCGAGTCGTCGCGAAGAACGGCAGTCTCGCCCGGACGGTACGTCGTTTCCTCTCCGGTTCCGCCGCCGAAGTACCCATCCCGGAAGGCGGTGCCGCCCACGACGATGTAGCGCACGTCGCCGCCCGGTCCCGTGATGATGGGTATTCCCTGCCCACCTCCGGCGCCGATGTTGCCGGCGACGTCGATCAGATCGATGGTTCCATCGCGCCCCGTCTTGTCGGCATTGGCCAGAAGAAGGCCGCCCAGCAGATCGCCACCAATCCGGATGACCCCAATGCGTGTATTGGTCAACAGAGCGCTGTTGACCCAGTCGCCGGCCACGTCGATCAACTGATACTCGCCCCTGATAGCCACCAGCGGATTCACGCCCTGTGGGTCACGGCTGGATACGCGCGGCGGCGCCGTCATTTGACTGTTGAGCCGCAGGTCGCTGCTGGTCGTGCCAACCAGACCGACCCTGCCGTTGAACACATCGAGCTCGACGCTCAACTGCCGCGTCTCGCCGATAGCCGCGCCTTGTAGAGTCCGCAGATCACCGTTGGTCACCTCGATCGTCGCCCCCACCAGCGCGTCCTCCGGCCGCAGCGGCGTCTGGTCCTCGAGCAGCACTGTGGCGATTGTAGACGATGCGATCTCCCCGCCGGCCACGATAGCGCCCAGGTCGCCGTCCTGAACGTGCCACGCCGTGCCGGTCGACCGGCCATCGTAGATGTTATTCGCGGCAACCAAACCGCCTAGAGCAACGTTACCAACGCCTGCGACAGTCAGTGTGTACGTCCCAGTCTGCTCCTCGGGTGTGAACTCGCCGCCATCAAAATCCGGGTCACTGGATACCGTGACCGCGAATCGCCACACCCCCGGACGGTCCGTCGTTATCTGGAAGCGCTGCCCGTTGAACTGCGACGCATCCATGTTGGAGTAGTCCGTCGCCACCTGCCGCCCGTCGGGATCAAACACGCCCACGTTCAGGCCCGGCGAATTGACAAGCTGCACCACGACTGTCTGCCCGGCCATCAACGCCACGCCGAAAAAGTCCTGAGCATCTCCGGCCTCCGTATTGAGACTGCCGGTCACGTGTATTGCATTGGTTCCAACAAGCGTGCTGTTGATCACACCCAGATACTGCGGGTTGTCAAACGTGTCGTTGTTGAATCGCTCGTTCTGAAGCAGTCCGGCCGCGAAGTTGGCGCTGATCGTCGCCGCGTTGTTCGTGCCCCGCGTCTCCAGTTCCACCTGGAATGTGCCCGCGGGCAGACTGCGCCCATTGTTGCCCACCGTAACCGAGCCGAGGAAGTGATCGCGCGTCACGACCTGTCCCAGCCGGCCGCCCACATACAGGTCGAAGCCGCTGGTATAGCTGGTTTGGTTGAGTTCGCTGGCGTCGTCGGTGCCGAAGGAATCGAACGAGAAGAGATTGCGCAGCTCTCCGCCCACGTAGAAGTTGCGGGGTACCGTCGGGGCGCTGTGCGACGCCATGCCCGTCGTCTGGCCGGTCACGATCCAGCCCGCGTAGAACGTGTCCATCGAGCCGGACACATTGACCAGGCCGGTCACGATGCCGTCGAAGAGGAATTTGCCAAGGTCCTGCGGGAACGACGGCGCGGTCGACTCGGTTCCCACCAAAACCAGCAGCGCCGGCGCCTGCGCCGCATTGTCCACCATGACCACCCTCTGGCGGATCGGATCGAAGGAAATGTCGCCAATCGTGGCCGGCAGCATGTTGTTGGCCGTCATCGCCGTGGCCAGTCCGGTGCCCGGATCGATCGTAACCAGTCGGGCGTTGAGGGTATCCCAGGCGACCAAAGCGCCTGTGGCATCGAACGCCATCCCGCCCACCGTGATCGTCCCCAAAGCATCGCGTACCGTCACCGGCAGCGGCGCCGTCGCGGGCGGCACCGGCACCGGCGGCTGGGCGGTCGCCGGGTCGATCTCCTGAAGCTGACCGAGGGTATCGACGATCCACAGTTGCCCGTCGGGGGCGAATGCCATGCCGCTCACGCCGAGCAGGCTGGGCAGCGCGCCGATCGGGGTGAACACGCCGTTGTTCGCCAGCGTCCCCAGCGTCGATACGCCCAACAGCGTGGCCACCGCGTACAGCGTCGGCACGCCGTTGATCGTGCCCCATGCCACCGCCTCGATGTTGAGTACCGGCACGCCCGTGCCCGCCAGAATGATCGGCGCCACCGACCCCGGCAGCACCGCCGAGTTGTTGGGGCCGATGGTTCCCATCTGCGCCCCCAGCAACGGATCGACAGCCACGACCGTGATGCTGCCATCCCCGCGCGCCGCCATCGCCGTTACGCTGGTGAAGCCCGCCCCCAGCAGGCTGGCCGTGCGCGTGCCGTTGGCATAGGCCACAATCGCCGTGCTGGCCGTGCTCTGGATGAACATCAGCGCCGGCGAGTTCAGCGAGCTGTCGATGGTCAAGAACCGCTGACTGATCGGGTCGTAGGCCAGAGTGGTCGCCGTCGCCCGCACCGAGCCCTGGGGCGTGGCCGTCCGGAAGCCGGCGATGCCTGTGGTCGGGTCGAAATCGACAAGCCGCCCGTTGGTGGCATCCAGCGCAAACATCTGCCCGTCCGGCGCAAAAGCGATCGCCGAGAGATTGACCGGCGCGCCGTTGGCCGTAATCGCAATCGGCAGACTCAGCTCCAGCCCGGTGTTGGGGTCGATCTCGTGCAGGGTGCCGGCGTTGTCGACCACCAGCAGTCGCCCGTCGGCCGTGAAGGCCATCGTGTTGACGCCGCCTGGTAGCGTGGTGAGCGTCGGGCCCGGCGTGAACACGCCGTTGGGCGCGAGCACGCCCAGCGTGTTGCCGCCCGGCAGGGGTATCACCGCGTACAGCACGTTCCCAAGCCACGCCACCGCCTGCACGCCGGCCAGCGGCGTACCCGTCGCCGCCAGCGTGATGGGAACGGAACTGCCCGGCACGATCGAGGTGTCGCCAGGAACGATGAACCCCAGACGATTGGGGATCGAACCGCTGTTAACCACGGCCATAAGCCCGTCGGTGCTGATGCCCATGGCCCGCACCAGCGTGAAACCGTCGCCAATGAGGCTGTCAGCTCGCGTCTGGCCCACATAGCCAAGCAGGTTCTCGCGCACGAAGAGACCCGCCTGCACCACACCGCCGGCCGGCGAGACCGTCCCCAGCGGCCCGTTCAGCGGCGCTGTCAGGAACGGCACCAGCGACTCGTCCACATTGGTGGTGGCCGCGATGTCCACCGTGCGCTGGCCGAGGAACACGCCGCCGGTGTCGGCGCCGGCGGCCACGAAGATGGGCGGCCCGCCCTGGGTGTTGGTCACCTGGAGCGCATCGCCGCCGATGTTGGCGGTGCTCGAGAACGGCACCATGTTCCCGGTCTCGCGATCGATGGGCGCTACGATGATCTGCGCCGTGGCATCCGACTCCACGACGTCGATGGAGAAGATGTGATGCCCCAGGCGCGGCGTGCGGCTGATGTAGATCAACCAGTCGTTGACCGTCTCCGTTGCCATCAGCACGCCTAGCTGGCCGGTGAAGGGGTCCACGAGCTGCGGGTTGTAGGTCAGACCCTGAAGGCTCCAGTCCTGGCCCTGAGGCAGCACGTCGGGAACGTTGCCCAGGACCACCGCTGTGCCGGTGAAGCGGTCGACCGCGTACAGAGACCCCACCTGGTTGGTAACCTGCGTGACGGCGTAGACCGTCGGATCGCCCGGGATGATCTCAATGCCCGTCACCGTGGTCAGCGCGGTCGTCCCCACCTGAACGTTCACCACAGCCGTCAGCAGGTCGCTATTGGCCAAATTGACGGTCGCAAGCTGTCCGGCGTTGCCGCGGACAAGGTAGGCAACAAGCTGCCCCGAATTGTCGAAGGCGATCGAGCGCACATCGGCGAAACTGGCCGCATCCACCGTTTGGAACGTGCCCGGCACCTGCGTCACCGGAAATGTCCGCACGCCCAGCGCATTGGTGGCGTTGACGTCTACGGTGTACAGCCGCGGCGTGGCGAATCCCACCGTCGGAGTGTTGTCCACGGCCACAAAATACAGCAGTCCGTCGGGTCCGAAGTCGGCGGCCAGGATCGACGTCACCGTGCTGGTGCCGATCAGGTCGCCAATGGGCAGGATCAGCGCATCGTTGGCCACGTCCGTGGGCAGTCTGCGCTCCAGGGAGGCGACGACGGTGCCGCTGCCGTTGCTGGTGTCCAACTGCACCAGTTGGATCAGGGCGTGGTTGATCGGGGGCTGCCCCGGAACGGGGTTGGCGATCTGCACCGGCACAACGTGGAACGCGTAGGTGTTGCCGAACTGGTCGCTGGCCAAAGCGTTGAGGTTCACCGCCGCCTGCGGCACAAATGTGAACGTCCCGCCGGGGCCGTTGATGGGGTCGTTGATGGGGGTGGGACCGATCAACTGATATCCCGCGCCTCCGCCCAGACCACCGGCCACCGGGCCGATCCGTCCTGGTGTGGTGCTGGAGGTAATGTTGCCGGGGATGTGGGTGGCCGTGATCACATTGGCGGGGCTGACCACCGCGCCCACCACTTCCGCCGTGATGTTCCCGTTGAACACCATGCGGATGATGCGCCGAGTGGCCGGAGACGTTGCGGAATCCAGCGGATCGAAGAACTCGAACACGTCTCCGCCGATGAACGTGGCCAGCAGGCGACGCTCCTCCAGCGCCTCGATGCGGCAGGACTCGACAGCGCTTCGCAGACGTACACCTCGTGCCTTCCGGTGCCAGCTCATTGATGTTCCTCCTCGGGATCTGTCCAGGGTGAGAATGACGCGCGCGGACCCAACCGCCTGCCGCGTGAACGGCCGTCTCGCGAAGGTTGCAGCCCGGCTCTCAAACCGTGCATCTGAGGCATGCCTCACACGACAAAGGGGACGACCTGCCATCCAGAATGCCCATGGCCGTGCTCGTTCCCCAGGTCTGTCTGGATGACACGTCCGGCGAACTCTGACGCGGGTTATCATCCACCAAAACAGGGCTCAACACAAGAGCAGCCTCGAATAAAGACGGGACCGACCCCGCGCCTGTTGCGGAGACCGCGCAAAGATCACCGCCGCGGGCTCCGCGAGCGCCGAAACGCTGCTCTGCTGCAACGATCCGCGATCCCGCCTTCCCTTGCCCTCATTCGATCGGAATCTGACTGAACTGGAAGGGCACACGCACCTGCTGCACCTCGGTGGGCACCTCCCACACCAGCTTCGTTGCCTCGGCCGCTCCTTCCGCGTCGCCATAATCCTCCCGCCCGAAAGTCACGCTCATGTCGCTGGCACGCGGAATGCCCCCGCGCCGCGACAGCGGCCGCTCCTGAGCATCCACCATCCGCACCATATAGGTCAGGTCTTCGTCCGTCCAGTCCAGCGCCCCCGCGGCCACCTTCTCCACGCGCATGGCCGCCGTATAGGTCTCGCCGTTGCGGCGCACCTCGCGCAGCGTCAGCCGCAGCCCGCCGGCCGTGTGCGTTACCTGCGGGGTGAGCGTTGCAGTCCCTTGCCATTGAAGCGGGATCTCCACCACCTGGCTGGCGGTCTGTACCACCAGGTTCACATGTCCCTTCAGCACCGCAAGTTGCCCCCCGGCCTGTGGCGGCGGCACCAGTTGCACGCGCACCATCCCCGACCACGGCCGTATCGGCTCCGTCGCCCCCATGCCCGCTGGAGCCTCCATGGCCACCCTCTGGCCCCGATCGTCCACAGCCTCGTCCACAGCCGCGTGGGTGCCTCCCCGCAGAACCCTCACCCGCGGCTCCGAAAACACCCGCATCGTGATCAGGCAGCTTCGCTGCACGTTGTCCGGCTCGCTCAGGTCGACCTGGTCCATCCGCTGCACCACCTCGGCAACAATCAGAAAAGGACCGAACTCCACGGCCGGGAAGTCGGTCCACAGCCTGGCCGTTCCCTGTCGTACGAACAGCTCGTCAGCGCCTCCCCGCTGCAGGGTCAGTCCGCTGGCGCTGCAGATTGTGCGCAGCGCCGTCCAGAACGAGACATCCTCAAGGTCGACGTCAATGGGACTCCATGCCCGGCTCGACCACAGCATCGCCGGCAGCGGCCGCAGATTGGATCCCGCCCGGCGATTCAGCTCGGCAAGGACGTCCCGTGGCGCCGCCGCCGACATCTTGAGTGTCACGCGTGACGCCCGCAGGTGCGGGGACAGCTCGCGCTCGCCGTGGTCCAACGCCGCAGGCGCCGGAGCTTGCGCCGCCTCCAGCGCCGTCGCCGGCGGCAACCGTATCGCGATTCCGCTCGCCGCAAACGCCCACAGCAGCGTCGATACGGCCCGACGGCGAACTGAGCTGGTCATGTACCCGCTGCTCATGGTTGGATCATGGAAGAGGAAGGTCTCGAAACTCAAATGGCACAACCACCTCGCGCGTCTCCACCGGCACCTCCCACACCAGCGACCTGGGCTCGCCTGCTGCGTCCGATCCGCTCCAGCTTCGCCGCTGAAACCTCAGCGTGAAATCAGCCTGCTCGGCCCCGCCTCGCGTCGCCACGCCACTGAGCAGCAGCGCCTCATGCTGCTCATCCAGAAGCCGGAAGCCGTATTGCGGCAGGAACAGGTTCCACTCGCTTGGATGAAAGCCCGCGCGGTACAGCGTCAGTATCACCTCATAGCCGTCTCCGACGCGCCTCGCCTCCTTCAGCACAAAGCGCTTGCCGGCCGCTGATCTCTCCACATTCCGCGCCGCCATCACATCCTCGATGACCGCCTGATCCGAGCGCGTCTGAATCAGGAATCGCGCCTTGCCCCGCAGCACCGCCACGCGCTGCGACTGTGGCTGCGGCAGCAGACTCGTGCGCAGGTTCCAGAAGCCGCTGACGCCGGTCTGAATGCCCTGACCGCTCGCCTCCTGAGCGGCCAGCGAACGGCCGCTTTCGTCGACCGCCTCCTCGATTTCCACTTCGTTCTGCGCCAGCAGCACCCGCAGCTTGGGCTCGGCGTGTGCCAGAAAGAAAATGTCGCACGTCCGCGGAAGCTGTCGTGGCTGGGCCAGGTCCACCACGCTGGAGCGCGTGATGTGCGTCGCGGTGATCAGGAACGGACCGTGTATCGACGCCGGCGCGCCCGTGAACGCACGCCCTGCCAGGCTCGATCGCGCCGCTGGACCATCGCTCGCGGTCGGTCGCCCGGCCACCAGGATCTCACCCCCCATTTGCGGCAGGAGCGTCAGGCCGGTGCGGAGGCACAGCTCCTGCATCGCCGCCCAGAACGGCACGCGGTTGAAATCCACGTCCAGAGCCCGCCAGGATGGTTTCTCCCACAAGTTCGGCGGCGAGGGCCGCAGGCTTGTCTTCGCCTGGCGCGCAACCTCAGCGAAGACCTCAGCCGGCGCCGCCCCCCGTGCATGAAGGGTGATGAGCGATGGACCGGTAAGCTCGTTGGCCTCGATCTGTCGAAGCGCTGCCTCGATGCGGGTCCGGACCTCATCCGCCTGCGGCCGAGCCAGCTCGCGCTCCAGCCGCGCCACGGCCGCCGACCCCATCTCCACGAGCATGTCCTGGGCGAGCTGCCGACGCAGCCACGAATCGGCCGAGAGTTGGGCGATGAGCTGGTCGATGGAGGCCGGCTGCGTCGTCTGAGCCCGTGAAACACCCGCGCCGACCGCTGCACCCAACACCGCCACCATCGCCCACGCCCGCCAGGGATGCTCAAAGGACACAAGCCGATTCATCAGGCGCACCTCATGGCCGCTTCCCTGTGCATCATACGCTCCGTCCGCGCCGGCGTCGCGGCCGCGGCGCGGATTCAGCCGTCGGACCATGGTCATTATCGGCCGAAACCTCTGGCGACTGAGACACAGCTTCGGCTCCCGCCCAATCGTGGCGGCCGTTGCGGCGCCGCCTCCTCAGCCCAATACCCTCGCCCCCACCTGATAGATCCCCAGACACACCAGGTACGCCAGAGCGTTCATGTACAGCAGCATCGCCAGCGGCCAGCGCCAGCTTCCGGTCTCCCGGCGCACGACGGCCAGCGTGCTCATGCACTGCATCGCCAGCACGAACCACACCAGCAGGCTCACCCCCACCAGCGGGGTCCAGACCGGCCGGCCGTCGGCGTAGCGGTCCTCCCGCATCGCCCAGCGCAGATTGCTCGTATCCTCCTCGGTATCCTGCACGCTGTAGATGATGCTCATCGTCGAGACGAACACCTCGCGGGCCGCGAACGCGCCTATCAGCCCCACTCCCATCTTCCAGTCGTAGCCCAGCGGGCGGATCAGCGGCTCCAGGGCGTGGCCGAAGCGACCCGCGATGCTGTACTCGCCCTGGGCGCTGCGGATCGCCCGTTGAATCAGCGCATCGACGTCGGCGGACGCCGCGTCGGCCGGTTCGCCGGCCGCGCCCTGCTCGGCGGTGGCGGCGACCTGGGCCGCGATCTGTCCTTCCCGCTCGGCCGGCAGACGCGGGTAGTAGCTGATTGCCCACAGCACGACGCTCAGGCAGAAGATGATGGTGCCGGCCCTGGTGATGAACTCCCGCGTGTTCAGCCACACTTGCCGCAGTACCTCGCCGGCTTGGGGGACCTTGTACGAGGGCATCTCCAGGATGAACGCCGACGTGGGGCCTTTCAACAGCGATCGCTTGAAGACCCACGCCGTGGCGGCCGCCGCCACGATGCCCAGGGTGTAGAGGCCCAGCATGATGGCGGCCTGTGCCAGGGCGCCGTAGCCGGCGAAGAAGAGCCCGATGAGCAGGGTGTAGACGGGCAGGCGGGCACTACAGCTCATGAAAGGTGCGACGAAGATGGTGGCCAGCCGGTCGCGGCGGTCCTCGATGGTGCGCGTGGCCAGGATTCCGGGAATGGCGCAGGCGAAGGAACTCAGCAGCGGGATGAAGCTCTTGCCGTGCAGCCCGACTTTGGCCAGCAGCCGGTCCATCAGGAACGCAGCGCGGGCCAGATAGCCGCTGTCCTCGAGAATGGCCAGGAACAGGAACAGCAGCGCGATCTGCGGGACGAAGACGATCACAGCGCCGACGCCGGCGAAGATACCGTCGTTGACCAGGTCGCTCAGTGGTCCCGCCGGCAGCAGCGCCGCCACCTGCCCACCGACCGCACCCACCGCATCCTCAATGGCGGTCATGATGGGATCGGCCAGCCAGAAGAGCGCGACGAACAGCGAGCCCATGATGATGGCGAAGATCAGCAGCCCCCAGAACTTGTGGACCAGCACCGCGTCAATGCGGTCGCTGAGGGGGCGGGGACGTGCCAGCGCCGGGGGGCGCGAGGTGAAGTCGTCGGCCGGCGCCGGCGCGCCCATGGCCGCCAGCTCGTCAACGCTCGCCGTGGCCTTCCGGGCCACATCCTCGATCCAGCGGTAATGGGCCTCGATGTCGGCCTGCATGGGGTCGATGCCCGCGTTCTGCAGGCGCTGGCGCGCAGCCGAGACAAGAGCGGCGACGGGCGGTCGCATGGCCAGATGGGCCACGTCGCCAACCGCGTCGCCGATGAGCAGGCGCTCGGCGACGGTCTGAGCGTTCGCGCCGGCGCGCGGACCCTGCGCGGGAGCGGCGGCAAGTGAGTCGATCGCGCCGCCGATGGCGGCCAATTCCTGCTTCATGGGCGGCGGCAGCGGCCAGTCCGGCATGGGGGCAACGCGCGCCCGCGCGATGGCGCTGCGGAGTTCGGCGATGCCCCGGCGCTTGTGCCCGACGACGGGAACCACCGGCACACCCAGCTCGGCCTCCAGCGCTTCGGCCGACACGTGAATGCCGCGGCGCTCGGCGATGTCGACCATGTTCAGGGCGACGACCAGGGGCCGGCCCAGCTCGATGAGCTGGCTGACCAGATAGAGATTGCGCTGGAGATTGCTGGCGTCGACCACGACCACAACCACGTCGGGCGCGGGCGTGTCGGGGCGAAGTCCTCGCAGCACCGCCATGGCCACCAGCTCGTCGGGCGAGCGGCTGACGAGGCTGTAGGTGCCGGGAAGGTCGATCACCTGCACCCAGCGGCCGCCGTCGAGCCTGAAGCGCCCTGTCTTCTTTTCCACGGTGACGCCGGGGTAATTGGCGACTTTCTGGCGCAGGCCCGTGAGGGCGTTAAAGATGGTTGTCTTGCCGCTGTTCGGATTTCCCGCCAGGGCGACTGTGAGGGAGCCCGACGGCGCGGCTGGGGACGAGGGAATGGCAACGCTGGACGACATGGGTCAACTACGGCAGGGGGTCCTCGTCAGGCGCCGCCCCGATCGGCGCTTCCGGCAGGCCGGGCGGGCGGTGCGGAACCGCAACTGGGTCGCAGCACCAACTCAGGTCCCGCGTTTGAATCTTCACGCACCGGGCCTGCTCGTCGCGCAGCGACAGGCAGTAGCCGCGCAGACGGTACTCAATGGGATCACCCAAAGGAGCGCGACGGACAACCTCGACGGTCGCACCGTTGCAGAAGCCCATTTCCAGAAGGCGCCGGCGCAGGTCGGCGTCGCCCTCCACCGCCACGACGCGGCCACAGCATCCCACGCCCAGTTGATTGAGCTGACAGGCGCCCGGTGGGCCGACGTGCGTGCATCCCGCGAAATCACAGGCCTTCTGCATGGTTCAACTCCAGGCCGGCTTGGGTACCGGCACGAGCATGAGTTTACCTTACTTGAGACTCAGTTTCAACTGAGGCACAGGAGTATTTGCTCCTCTAATCATACCATCCGCACCGATCGGATTCCAATTTCTTCCCCATCGCTTTTGGCGAGATGACGTAACATATTGATTTGAATCATCTTACGTTGCAAGGCGGCCTCAGCCTGGTTCAGGGTTCAGGGTTCGGGGTTCTGGGTGGAGGGAGGACGAAGCCGGAGGCCCGAAGCCCGAAGGCAAGCCAGCGGAAGAGGCGGCTCTTGTCAGGGCATGCGGCCACGGCAGTGGGGGCGGCCGACGGGGGGAGTCAATAGCGCCGCAATAACTACCTACGGCCACCTACGGCCCGTATCTGTTCACCGGTTTATGTTCCCGCCGTCGCCACCAGCCCCGTCGGAGCGGCCGGCCAGGCGGCCGTCGTCACGTCGGCCACATTGCTGGGGGCCGACTCGGCCGAGTCCGTGAACGCCTTCACGCGGAAGTAGTAGTCGGTGCTGGGCGCGAAGGGGCCGGGGAGGCTGTGGTACACAGTGTTGGCGGCCGTCCAGGCCACGGGCACCCAGTCGCCTTCGCCGTCGGGGGATTGCTCGATCTGGTAGCCGACCTCGATGTTCGAGTTGTCCGTCCAGGCGAGGTTGATCTCATGCCCCGACACCGCGGCGGCCGAAAGCCCGATCGGCGCGGCCGGGATGTCGCCGACCGTCACCTGCTTCGTCCCGGCGAAGTAGCCGATGCCATCGGCCTGCACCGCAAAGACGTGGATCACGTACTCCCCGGCGGCCGGGTAGGTATACCCCAGCAGCGCGGATGTCCCGCTGGCCGTGGCCATGTCCTGGTTGCCCCGGAAGACGGTCCACGCGAGGCTGGGGCCGGAGGACAATCGCCGGCCGGGGCGGCGGGGATGGGCGCTAGAGGCGGTCATGGAAGTCGACAGGCGAACGGAGGGGGCTCGGAGAAAACGGAGACAACTCTCGCGTTCCGCGAATAGTAATTGTTTAGCGTAGCCTCCACCTGGCGTGCATATAATAGGGGCGCATGGATGCGAACCACTCCAGCATGGATGCTGCTGACGCCCCTGCGTGCCCCGACTGTGAGCGACGCGAACGGCGCATTGCCGAACTGCAAGAGCGCGTGGCCGAACTGGAACAGCGACTGGCCGCCGCCTCCCGGTCGGCCAAACGCCAAGCCGCCCCCTTCTCCAAGGGACCGCCCAAGCCCGAACCCAAGCGGCCGGGCCGCAAACCCGGCGGCGACTATGGCACCAAGGGTTTCCGCAAGACGCCTCCCCGCATCGATGAAGTGCATGAGGCATCTCTGCCCGCGGCATGCACCTGCGGCGGCCACCTCCACCTGGACCAGGTCCTGCCGCAGTACCAGACCGAAATCCCACGCCAGCCCATCTACCGCCAGTTCAATGTGGCCGTGGGCCACTGCGAGCGGTGCGGCCGACGCGTTCAGGGCCGTCATCCCTTGCAGACGTCCGACGCCCTGGGCTGCTGCGCCAGCCAACTGGGCCCCGATGCCCAGGCCGCGATCGTTGAACTCAACAAGATGGCCGGCCTCTCCCATGGCAAGATCAGCCAGCTCTTCGGGTTGTTCTTCGGCATCCCCATCAGCCGCGGCGGCGTCTGCCAGGCGATGCTGCGGGTGGCCGGACGCTGTCTGCCCTACTACCACGACATCCTCCGGTTGCTGCGCAGGGGCCTGTGGATCGTTCCCGATGAGACCGGCTGGCGGATCGGGGGCCAGTCCGCCTGGCTGCACGCCTTCGTGGGCGAGCATGTCGTGGCCTACCTGATCGCCCTGGAGAGGGGCCACCTGGCCAGCAGCCGGATCATTCCCATGGACTACAGCGGATATCTGGTTCACGATGGCTTTGCCTCGTACAACCGCTACTGGCAGTCCGGCCACCAGACCTGCAACGCTCACCTGATCCGGCGCTGCCGGGAGATGCTGGAGACCTGCACGGGCGGGGCGGTGATCTTCCCCCGCAAGATCAAGGCGTTGTTGCAGGAGGGCCTTGCCATCTGCGACCGCCGCGACGCCGGGGAGACCTCGGCCGAGGCGGCGGCCGCCAAGGCCGATGAACTGGAGGCTCAACTCGGCAAGCTGACCGAGACGATCAAGAGCAATCCGGCCAACGAGCGTCTGTCGGCCCATGTGTACAGGCATTGCAGGCACGTGTTCCCCTATCTGCGGATGCCCGGCCTGGACGCGACCAACTATCGGGCGGAGCAGGCGTTGCGGCCGGCGGTGGTCAACCGCAAGGTCTGGGGCGGCAACCGCACCGAGAACGGGCCCGCCGCACAGAGTATCCTGATGAGCGTGTTGCAGACGCTGAAGTTACAGGGCCGGCATGTCATCGACTTCGTGAGCCGGACGCGCGTTCGCCGCACACCCCCGAGCCGCTGGTCGTGTCCGCCACGCCCGGCACGGGATGACCCACACTCATTCCCCCCGGCATTCGGGCCTTGCGACGCGATCCCATGGACGCTGCGCCGGAGGACGCTAAACAATTACCGCGAATAAGGTGGGATGTCCCCCTTCTTCGTTCATCACTCCAGTGAGCTAATGCCGTTTCCAGTTCATGACTTTCGCGCTCCGGTCGGCGTCGATTAGCCCTTGGCGCCGCAGGCAATTACGGCGCAAATGACTCCACAACGGTCGGCCCAGGCGGCCGTTGACGTTGTGGAGTCTAT
>Ga0308417_1000508_pt1 | contig 28362 bp, 21 predicted proteins | sample HotsprSampleOS65_FD_203528 | JGI IMG/M metagenome (GOLD analysis project Ga0308417, IMG submission 203528) | Hot spring phototrophic mat microbial communities from Octopus Spring, Yellowstone National Park, Wyoming, United States - 20090730_OS65 ...
CGGCGCCGTCCCCGTCACACGCATCCCGCCGCCGGGGCCGACCCCGGCGTGGTGCCACGCCTGCCTAATTTCGCCAAATTTGCACACGAAAACAGACACTTAACATTCTCCACTGTCCAAGTTGGGCTTGCATCCACGGCCGCGCGCCGTGCCATAGCGCGGAACACCGATCAGACGGTTACTGGACCGGCTCGCGCTCCTTGGACAGGCCCGCGCTGGCAACCGCATCGTTCCCGTGCAGCCCCGAAGACGGGAAGCCATCGCGAACAGCCGATTCAGCGGCTGACGCTGCGTGAGCGCGAGGCGTTGTCGGTCCGCGAGTCTACGACCCGCCTCAACGGGTAGCGGCGGGCGGACTTGAACCGCCGACCCCGGCATTATGAGTGCCGTGCTCTGACCAGCTGAGCTACGCCGCCGCCTCGACCGCAGTTAGGGCGACCCCCTCATCACTGTCAACGCCGCCAAGCGCGCTCCCGAAGCGCTGCGTTGCCAGCGTTCCCCCACCCAGCAACCGTTCGCCCGCATAGAACACGGCCGCCTGGCCGGGCGCGATCGTGGCCGGCTGGTCGAGCTGGATCCGCACCCGGGCCCCGTCCCACGACACCACGGCCGGTTGGGGGGGCTCCCGTCCGCGCAGCTTGACGAGGCAGGAGAGCGGCTTGGCCGGAGGGTCGACCAGCCAGCAGACGTCTTCCACGACAGCCTCGCGGCGCCCCAAGGCAGCGCGAGGCCCGACCACCACACGCCGCCGCCCGCCATCGATTGCGACCACGAACAGCCTCTCGCCGACCCGTGCCGAAGCCTCGCCGAGCCCCTTCGCCTGGCCGACGGTGAACCGGGCAATCCCGCGATGGCGGCCGAGCACGCGGCCATCGAGTGCCACGATCTCGCCCTCTTCGGCTGCTTCGGGGCAAAGCGCCCCCACCACCCGGTCGTAGCGCCCCTCGGGAACGAAACAGAGGTCCTGGCTGTCGGCCTTCCCAGCCACCGGCAGGCCGAGACGAGCAGCCTCCGCCCGCACCTCGTCCTTGCGCATCCCGCCAAGGGGAAAGCGAAGGAAGGAGAGGTCCTCTCGCCGTATGCCGTAGAGGAAGTAGGACTGGTCCCGCACAGGGTCGACCGCACGGAGCAGGGCGTACTCGCCGTCGACCTGCGCCAGGCGCGCATAGTGGCCGGTGGCCATAGCCTCGCAGCCGAGGTCGCGGGCAAGGCCCACCAGGTCGGTGAACTTCAGCACCCGGTTGCAAGCCGAACACGGTATCGGCGTCAGCCCCCGCGCATAGGCTTCGGCGAAGGGTTCGATGACCGCTTGGCGGAACCTCGCCTCGAGGTCGACGACGTAGTGCGGAATGCCCAACCGGTCGGCAACCCTCCGGGCGTCGTAAACGTCCTGCCCGGCACAGCACGCCCCTTTTCGGCCGACGGCCCTGCCGTGGTCGTAGAGCTGCATGGTGACGCCGATCGCCTCATGCCCCTGTTCCGCCAGCAAAGCCGCGACAGTGGAGGAGTCGACGCCGCCGGACATGGCGACGAGAATTCGCATGGGGCTCAGATGCGGGGCCTGGGGGCGCGGGTCAAGGAAGGGCCCGAATTTTGCCCAATCTGCCGCAACCTGGCCCGCGCGGCGCCAAGCTACCGTCCTGCGTCAGAGACCGGCGCCGCGGCGGAAGCATCGTTCGAGGGAGTGTTAACGCCGCCTCGTCAGCAACCGCATCGGCGAGAGGCCCTGGCCCCCACGCTTTGCGCCAGCACCCGCCCTGTTGCACGGCCTCACGCGGCCGCGGCGAGACCCATCTGCCAGAAGCGCGCCTCGAGCCGGCAGGCGGCCTCAAAGGTGCGCACGAGCTCGGGCCAGCGTGCGTTCGCCCCGCGCGCCGCGCCGACGCGGTCGAGACGCGCGATCGCCTCCTCAGCCAGCGCGCGGAACTCGGCCGCCGAGTACATTTCGTACCAGGCACGGTACGGGTTTCCCTCGAGCGCGAGTGCCGGGTCGCGCGTCATCCGCGCCCCGATCTCGGCATAGCCAATGACGCAGGGAGCGAGCGCCACCTCGAGGTCGAGGACGTCCCCGGCAAGCCCACGTTCGAGCACGTAGCGGGTGTAGGCCATCGTCTCCTCGGCCTCCGGTTCGGCCTCCATGGCCGCTTCGTCGATGCCCCACTGCGCGCAGTAGGCGACGTGCAGGCTCATCTCTCGGTCGATCAGGGCGTGCAGGGTTGCCGCCGCGCCGCGGATTTCCGCCACGGCTGCGTGCTTGAACGCGGCTAGAGCGTAGGCCCGGGCGAAATGGATCAGGAACAGGTAGTCCTGGGTCAGGTAGCGCCGGAATGCCGCCTCGGGCAGCGAGCCGTCGGTCAGCCCACGCACGAAGGTGTGGGCGACATAAGACTCCCAGGACGCGCGGGCGGCCTCGCGCAGCCGCGCAAACAGTGTGCCCTCGGCGGCGATTGCATCGCGCTCGACCGTTACGCCAGCAAACCCTTCGGCCACCATATCCTCCCCTCGACCGTCCGACGCCGCTTACGTCTTCATCGCGTTGCGGGTCGCCTTCGGCAGCCGCACCGTCAGCCCGTCAAGCTCCTCCGTCATCACGATCTGGCAGCCCAGCCGGGAGGTCTCCTCCAGGCCGAAGGCGAGGTCGAGCATGTCCTCCTCGTCCTCCGTCGGCGGTTCGAGCATGTCGAACCACTTCCTCTCGACGATGACGTGGCAGGTGGAGCAGGCGAGCGAGCCCTCGCAGGCGCCCTCGATGTCGATGCCGTGCCGGTGCGCAATCTCGAGCACGGAGAGGCCGAGCGGCGCGTCGACCTCCCGGCGCGTCCCGTCACGCTCGATGAAGACCATCTTTGGCATGGGCAATCCGTCCGTCCTCAGGCGGCAGCCACGCAGGCCTCATGGGCGGCGATCAGCGCGGCGGCGGCAAGGTCGATGTCGGCGGGCGAAGTAGAGCGGCCAAGCCCGATCCGCAAGGTGCGCCCCGCCTCGGCCTCGGACAGCCCGATCGCGCGCAGCACGTAGGAGGGTTCGATCTCAGCCGAGGAGCAGGCCGAGCCAGTGGAGAGGCAGAGCCCAGGGCAGCGCGCCATGAGGTCGGCGGCTCGGGCGACCGGAAAGGTCAGGTTGAGATTGCCTGGCAGACGCGCTGACGGGTGCCCGTTCTGCCTCAGCCCCGGAATCGCCGCAGAGAGGCGCTTCCAGAGTGTATCGCGTAAAGACGCGAGCCGGGCGGCCTCCTCAGCCATTTCGGCGCGCGCGATCCTGGCCGCCTCGCCAAAGCCGACGATGAGCGGCGCCGGCAGGGTGCCGGAGCGAAGCCCCCGCTCCTGTCCCCCGCCCGAGAACACCGGCGACAGCCGCACGCGCGGACGGCGACGCACGTAGAGGGCGCCAACCCCCTTCGGCCCGTACATCTTGTGGGCGGAGAGCGAGAGGAGGTCCACCCCCAGAGCGGCGACGTCGAGCACGATCTTGCCCGCAGCCTGGGCGGCGTCGCTGTGGACGAGGACACCGAAGCGCTTCGCGATGGCAACGAGGGCGGAAAGGTCAGGCACCACACCGATCTCGTTGTTCGCCGCCATCACAGAGACCAGGAGCGTGCTGTCGTCGACTGCACTCGCCAGAACATCCGGGTCGAGCAGGCCGTCGGGCCGAACCGGAAGGATCACCGGCTCGAAGCCTTCCGCAGCGAGGTCGCGCACGCTCTCCAGCACGCACTTGTGTTCGGTCGCGACCGTGACGATCCGACGCCTCGGCCCGGCTTGGGCCCGGGCGAAGCGCGCCACCCCCTTGATCGCCAGGTTGTTCGCCTCCGTTGCCCCCGAGGTGAAGACGATCTCCCGCGCCTCCGCCCCGATCAGGGCAGCGACCTCTTCGCGCGCCTGCTCCACAGCCGTCTCGGCCTCGCGGCCTAGCGCGTGCTCCGCCGAGTGCGGGTTGCCGAAGCGTTCCGTGAACCAGGGCAGCATAGCGGCCACAACGCGGGGATCGCACGGCGTGGTGGCGTGATGGTCGAGATAGATGGGCCGGGAGGGTGCGATCGGGCCATGCATAGGGGGATGTCGCCTCAGGCGGCGGCGGCTTCAACCGCACGTGCAGCGAGCCGCGATGCCATCGCGGCATAGGCCGCGACGAACCGACCGGCCGCGTCCTCGGGCGCGTTCCACGGCAGGCTGATGCGGATGGTGGAGGCCGAAAGCGGCCCAAGCCCCATGGCCCGAAGCACGCGGCTCTCGGTAACCTTGCCCGAGGAACAGGCCGATCCGGCTGAGACGCACACCCCGGCGAGGTCGAGCAGCATCACCTGCGTTGCCGCCGGCACGGCGGGCAGTGCTAGGGCCAGCGTGTTTGGCAGACGCGGGGCGTCGGCTGCGACAACAACCGCCTGCGGCACGCGTTCGCGCAGTTCGGCTGCAATTTCGCCGACAAGGGCCGCAAGTCGCTCCGCCCCGCCGTTCGCACGCCAAGCCTCGGCAGCAAGAAGGCCCGCAGCAAAGCCAGCGATCGCCGGCAGGGGTTCGGTGCCCCCGCGAAGCCCCCGCTCCTGCCCCCCGCCCCGCACCAGCGGCCCGGGCCACCAGCCCGAGGCGAGCACCAGCGCGCCGGCTCCCTTCGACCCACCCGCCTTGTGCGCCGACAAAGCGAGGCTATCGACGCCGGCGGAGAGGATCTCCGAAAGCGGAAGGCGGCCCGGGATTTGCGCGGCATCGACATGCAGGAGCGCGCCGAAGCGGCGACAAAGGGCAGCGACTTCGCCAATCGGCTGCACCACGCCGGTTTCGTTGTTGGCCGCCATCACCGCAACCAGGGCCGGTGTTGGGTCGGACTCGAGCGCGGCCCGCAGCGCGGGGAGATCAACCATGCCCTGCGCGGTGGCCGGCACGACGTCGATCGGGGCCGTTGCGGCAAGCACCGAGTCGTGTTCGATGGCCGAGGCCAACACCCGCCTGCCTTGGCGCGCCGCGCCAGCAAGCGCGACCGCGTTGGCCTCCGTCGCCCCCGAGGTGAAGACGACGGCAGCGGACGCGACACCGAGAACTGCCGCGACCTGTTCGCGTGCGCCTTCGAGGACGCAGCGCGCAGCGCGCCCCACCGCATGCACCGAAGACGGGTTGCCGACGAGGTCGAGCGCCTCGGTCAGCGCCCGCCGCGCCTCCGGTCGAAGTGGTTCCGTTGCGTTCGCGTCAAGATACAGCGGCGCCGACACCTCAAGAGCCCGTCTCACTCCGCGGCAAGGTCGCGCTCCGCGTCGCCGACCTCTGGCCCGGCCACCTCGCGCAGCCGGGCATGCAGGGCCCCGGCCCGGCCCAGAACCCTCTTCCTCACCACATCCTCGAGCGAGACCGAGGCCAGGAAGAGGTGGATCTGGTTGCTGAGCTCCTCCCACAGGTCGTGGGTGAGGCAGCGAGACTGACCCCCGAGGCAACCCTTCGGGCTTCCCACCGAGCAGCGCGTAGCGCGGATCGGCTCGTCGGCGGCGAGGATGATGTCGGAGATCCGGGTCTCGGAAGGCGCAAAGGCCAAGCGATAGCCGCCACCCGGACCGCGCACGGAGGTGACGAGGCCGGCGCGGCGGAGGCGGCCGAACAGCTGTTCGAGGTAGGACAGGGAGAGGCCCTGCCGGGCGGCGATCTCCCCCAAGGTTACCGGCCGCGCCTCGGGCGAGGCCAGGGTCCGGGCCGCCAGTTCCGCCATCGCCATCACCGCATAGCGGCCCCGGGTGGTCAGACGCATGCTGTCTATCCTTTCGGCGCGACCGCGCGGCCGCGCTCCGCTTCGAGTGCCGCGAGTCGGGCCGAAAGGGCGGCGACCTCCGCCCGCAGCGCCTCGATCGCCCGCACCCCGGGGTCAAGACCCTCGTCGCAAGGCGTGCCGTAAAGCAGGACGTCGGCCCCAGCAGGCCGACGCTCAACAGGCCGGGCTGGGATCCCAACCACGGTCTGACCTGGCGCGACGTCGGACAACACGACGGCATTCGCCCCTACCCGAGCCCCGTCGCCAATGGTGATCGGGCCGAGGACCTTCGCCCCTGCGCCGAGGATCACGTTGTTGCCGACGGTGGGGTGGCGTTTGCCGCCGACCAGGGATGTGCCGCCCAGTGTGACCTGGTGGTAGATCAGCACGTCGTCCCCAATCTCCGCTGTTTCGCCGATCACGATTCCATCGCCATGGTCGATGACCAGGCGCCGACCGATCCGCGCCGCGGGATGGATTTCGATCCCCGTGAGCAGGCGCGAGAAGTGTGCCAGGAGTCGCGCCGGCAGCTTGAGCCGCCAGCGCCAGAGCCTGTGCGCGATGCGGTGCAGGCCAACCGCATGCACGCCAGGGTAGCAGAGCAAAACCTCGAGCCGGGACCTGGCGGCCGGATCGCGCGCGAGCACCGCATCGATTCCTTCAACCCAGCGTCCCGCCATCCTCTGCACGATACCTATGTGAATTCGGTGTGACGATACCTATAGTACCAGATTGTCCGAAGGGCAGGTGAGCGCGTGTCAACGACCGTGTCGGGACGTCAGGCCGCGCTTCCGCCGGGTCTTCGTTCGGGAACGCTAGGCACTCTGGTGAAGGCCGTCAACGAACGGTGGCGGTCAAGAGGCTGTCTGGGTCCTGTCCGGAAAGGCCTGAGGCGGGACGAGCTCGCCGCCCTCGGGACGGTGTCCTGTTGGGGGATCGGGGTGCCGCAGCACCCCAGGATGGAAAGCGGAACGCGATGCCCGAGGTGATGTTCCAGGGGCCCGACGGACGGCTGGAGGCCCGCTACCACCACGCCAAGACTGCCAACCCGCCGCTCGCCCTCGTGCTGCACCCGCACCCTTTGCACGGGGGGAACATGAACAACCGCGTCGTCTACACGCTGTACCAGGTGTTCCAGAAGCTCGGCTTCTCGGTGGTGCGCTTCAACACGCGCGGGGTGGGCAAGAGCCAGGGCCGCTATTCGGGAGGTGAGGGCGAGCTGTCCGACGCTGCCGAGGCGCTCGATTGGCTGCAGAGGATCAACCCGGGCTCGAAAACGATCTGGGTCGCGGGCTATCAGTACGGCGCCTGGATCGGTATGCAGCTCCTGATGCGCCGGCCGGAGGTTGGCGGCTTCATCTCCGTGGCGCCGCCGGCAAACCACTTCGACTTCGGCTTCCTTGCCCCCTGTCCGCAATCCGGGCTGATCGTGCACGGCGCGAAGGACGAGATCGTGCCCGAACCTGCCGTCGCGAAGCTGGTCGCTAAGCTGAACGCGCAGAAGGGCATCCGGATTGATTACCGAGTGTTCGAGGACTGCGACCATTTCTTTATCAACCACTGCGATCGGCTCGCTGCGGCGGCAGACGACCATTTGCTCGCCGCCCTCGGCCGCGACGACCGGATGAAGCTCGCCGCCGACTGAACGCCACGCGCCGCAGCGTCGCCGCGGGGTCGATGATCCCCGGGCGCAGGGCGGCCATCCTCGGGTGTCGGCGCGTCGCGCGTCAAAGGACCGGCCGGGGCGGACTGCCCCGGTCCGGCCGGACAAGCCGCCCCCCCGGCATCGGCCGCGGCACCCCCGTGGTCCCCGGCAGGCTCAGCGGAAGCCCCGCCACGCTGCGGGCAGCGAGGAAGGCGAAGGCCTGCGCCTCAAGCGCATCGCCGTCCTGGCCGACCGCCTCGACCGGCTCCACAGGAACTTGCAGTGCGGCTTGAAGCGCGCGAATCACGGCGGCGTTGCGCCGCCCCCCTCCCGAGACAATCCACCGCAGCGGCGGTGAGGGAAGGCGGGCAACCAGGACAGCGACCGCGCGCGCGGTGAGGGCGACGAGTGTCGCTGCCCCGTCCTCGGTCGAAAGGCGCTGGAGCCCGGCCGCAGCAATCGCCTCAGCGAAGCCGAGCCGGTCGAGCGACTTCGGCGGCGGGAGGGCGAAGAACGGATGGGCGAGAAGCTGTGCCAGGATCCCTTCGTCCACCCGTCCTTGCAGCGCGACCCTGCCCTCGGCATCGAAAGCCCGACCGGTGCGCGCCGCGATCCAGTCGTCGAGCAAGCCATTGCCCGGGCCGCAGTCGGCGGCAACATTGCGGCCGTCTTTCCCGAGCCAGGTGACGTTAGCCACCCCGCCGAGATTGAGCACGGCGAGCGGCTTGGGCATGGGGGCGAGAAGGGCAGCATGGAAAAGGGGAACGAGCGGCGCGCCCTGGCCGCCCGCGGCGACATCGGCCGAGCGGAAATCGTGTACGACCGGGATCCCACTCGCCCTGGCGAGCAGCGTCGCATCGCCGATCTGCCAGGTCCGGCGGGACTCGGGGCGGTGCAGGATGGTCTGGCCGTGGAAACCGATGGCGGCGACGGTGGAGGCCGCGACCCTGGCACGGCCGAGCAAGGTGCGCACGGCAGCGACGTGCCGCTCGGTCAGCGCGCGCTCGACGGCGCGGAGTTCGGCGTCGTCCGGGCCAATCGCCGGTGCGCGGTCGAGCAGGGCGCGAAGCCGCCGGCGAAGTGAGGCGTCGTACGCCAGCGTCAGCGAGGGGCCGAGGCAAGCGATGTCTTGCCCGTCGGTCTCGACCAGGGCGGCATCGACCCCATCGAGCGAGGTCCCGCTCATCAGCCCGACGAACAACTTCGACGGCCCGGCTTTTGCGCGCATGCATCGACTGTGCTAGGCGCGCCGACGGACGGCAACCGACCGACGATGACCCGCTTCCGCTCCGATTTCCTGGCCGAGGCCCATGCGCGTGGCTTTGTTCACCAGTGCACTGACCTCGCCGCACTGGACGACCTGCTCGCCTCCGGTCCAGCTACAGCCTATGTCGGCTACGATCTCACCGCGGACAGCCTGCATGTCGGGCACATGATCTCGATCATGCTGCTCCGCCTCTGGCAGCGCACGGGCAACCGCCCGGTGGTCCTGTTCGGCGGCGGGACGAGCAAGATCGGCGACCCCTCTGGGCGGGACGAAAGCCGAAGGCTCCTCTCGGAGGCCGAGATCGCGGCGAACAAGCAGGGCATTCGCGCGCCCTTCGCCCGCCTGCTGCGCTTCGGCGACGGGGCGACGGACGCGATCGAGGCCGACAACGCCGAGTGGCTCGATGATCTCCGCTACGTCCCGCTTCTGCGCGAGGTTGGGGTGCACGTCTCGGTCAACCGCATGCTGTCGATGGACAGCGTTCGGCTGAGGCTCGAGCGCGATCAGCCGCTCACCTTCCTCGAGTTCAACTACATGATCTTGCAGGCCTACGACTTCCGCGAGCTCTATCGGCGGTTTGGCGTACGCGTGCAGATGGGCGGATCCGACCAGTGGGGCAACATTGTGATGGGGGCGGACCTGATCCGGCGCACCGACCGGGCGGAGTGCTTCGGCCTCACCGTGCCGCTTCTGGCCACCGCCTCGGGGGCGAAGATGGGCAAGACCGCGTCAGGTGCGGTGTGGCTGAACGCTGACCGACTCGCGCCCTTTGGCTACTGGCAGTTCTGGCGCAACACGGAGGATGCCGATGTCGGCCGCTTCCTCCGCCTGTTCACCGAACTGCCGGAAGCCGAGATCGTGCGGCTCGAGGCCCTGCGCGGGGCCGAACTCAACGCGGCGAAGGTCGTGTTGGCAACCGAGGCAACCGCGCTCCTACACGGGCGGGAGGCGGCCGAAGCGGCGAAGCGGGCGGCGCAGGGAGCGGGCGAGGAGGGGCTGCCCTCGGTCACGATCCCGGAACTCGTCTCCGGCCTGCCCGCCTTCCTGCTCGTTGCCCGCGCCTTCGGCCTGCCTTCGAACGCCGAGGCCCGGCGGCAGATCCGTGGTGGAGCGGTGCGACTGAACGACGCGCCCCTGACCGACGAGGCCCAGGTCATCGGGCCGGAGGTGCTGCGCGAGGGCGCGGCACGGCTCTCGCTCGGCCGGAAGCAAGCCGTGCTCGTTCGCCCTGGCTGAAGGCGCGGCGATCTGCCGCGCGCTGCGCCAGCCCCTGCGCGGGCAACGAGCACACGGAGCCCCATTGCCACGGTCGGGAGGCGGATCGGCCTTCGGCACTCTCCTTGCTAATCCTGCCCGGATTACCTGCTGAACCGCGCAGCATCGACTCCGGGGAGACGACCGATGTCCGCTTCCGCGTTCGCCCTGTCGCGTCGCAGCGCACTCGCTGCAGCGATCGCCTCGCCCCTGGCCCTCGCGCGTCGCGCCGAGGCGCAAGCCGCGCCGCTCCGAATCGCGATGTCGATCTCCGATGTTCCCCGCCTGTGGGGCGGGCCCGAAGCCGGCTTCGAAGGGATTCGGTTCGGCGCGCTCTTCTTGTATGACGCGCTCGTCAATTGGGACCTCTCCTCAGCCGACAGGCCCTCCGGGCTCGTCCCTGGCCTGGCCACGGCGTGGCGGGTCGACCCGGAGGATCGCCGCAAGTGGGTGTTCACCTTGCGCAGCGGGGTGCGCTTCCACGACGGGGCGCCCTTCGATGCCGAGGCAGCGGCCTGGAACCTCGCCTCGGTCCTCGACCCTTCAGCGCCACAGTTCGACGCCCTCCGCGCCGGCCTGATCCGCACGCGCCTCACCTCCATCGCGAGCTGGCGGGCGATTGACCCGATGACGCTCGAAATTACGACCCACGCGCCCGACGCCCTCTTCCCCTACCAGGCGCCGTTCCTTTGGATGGCGTCCCCGGCGCACTGGCGCGCCCTCGGCGGCGATTGGCAGCGTTTCGCCGCCAACCCCTCGGGCACGGGCCCCTATCGTTTTGTCTCGCTGCGCCCCCGCGAACGGGCGGAGTTCGAACCGAACCCCGACTATTGGGACTCGGCGCGCATCCCGCGCGTGCCGCGCACCGTGCTGCTGCCCATGCCCGAGGGCACGGCGCGGGTTGCTGCCTTGCGCGCCGGCCAAGTGGACGTCGTCGAGACGGTGCCACCCGACACTATAAGCTCGCTGCGTGCGGCGGGGCTTCGGGTGGTGATGAACTCCTACCCTCACGTCTGGGCTTGGCGCCTCTCCGTGCTGCCCGACAGCCCGTTCCGCGACGTCCGCGTGCGCCGTGCCGCCAACCTTGCGGTCGATCGCGACGCGATCGTCTCCATGCTCGCTGGCTCCGCCCTGCCGGCGAAGGGCAAGATACCGCCCGACCACCCGTGGTTCGGCACACCGCCGTTCGACCTCCGCTACGACCCCAACAGGGCGCGTGCGCTGATGCGCGAGGCCGGCTTTGGCCCGGATCGGCGGGCGTCGATCTCGGTCATCATTGCCTCGGGGGGCGGCGGCCAAATGGTGCCGATGCCGATGAACGAGGCGCTGCAGGAGATGCTGCGCGCGATCTGGATCGACGTCTCGTTCCAGGTGGTCGACTTCGCCACCATCATCAACATGCTGCGCGCGGGCGCGCGGTCGCCGACCGCGCGGGGGGCGGCGGCGATCAACATCGCCATCCCCACCATGGACCCGACCACGGGCTGGATCATCTACGACCGTGACCTTGCCCCGCCGCGTGGAGTGAATTGGGGGGAGTACGAGTCGCCCGCTGTGCAGGCGCGGCTCGCCCAGGCCCGCTCCGCCTTCGGCGAGGAGGAGAACCGCGCAGCCATGGCGCAGCTGCACGAGACCTTAGTCGAGGAGGCGGCGGCGCTGTTCGTCGTGCACGACCTCAACCCGCGCGCTCTCTCGGCCCGCGTGCGGGGCTTCGTACAGGCGCGCAACTGGTTCCAGGACTACACGCGGATCTCGTTCGGCTGACGACCCAGCGCAAGCCGATCGCACACCGGTACAACCATCCGTGTGCGGAAAGACGCCCGCCCCAAATACCTACTGCCCCGAATTCCACCATTCGCCGCGCTTGAACCGGGCTCTAGGAAAGACGCCCGCCCGAAATACCTACTGTCTCTAATACCGACCGAGGTAGACCTGAAGAGGTGCTCAGCCGTAAGTGACCCAACCCACATGGGGGCATGAGACCCTTGGCCTCGCTCACGCCGTCCTCGCAAACGCCATCGCCGCCCCTGACGCCTGTCAGGAGCAGCGCGGCAGACGACTGCCGGCGGGCTTTGCGCCAGACGGCCGCAAGCCCCGGCGAGTGGCAGCCCCTGCCGTTCCTTGCCCGTTCCTTGCCACGGCCTCGTTCCGAGCGCCGCGACCTCCCCCGTTCGGATCCACCTCCAGTTCGGCCCCGTTTCCTGCTCGCGCTTGGCCGAAGGTTGCGGTTTACCGCCGCCGGCGCGTCACGCTGCGCGCAGGTTGCCGAGGAAGGTTTCGACCGCGCGGCGCACGGTGCGGGTCTCTTCCGCCATGCGGCCGGTCTCCGTCTGCGCTGCCTCGCCGCTGGCCGCCGCTCGCTCGGCGTTGGCTGCGAGTTGGCCCATAGCCTGTGACACCTCGGCCGTCGCCACCGCCGCATCCTGCACGCTGCGGGCGATCTCCGCCGTCGCCGCCCCCTGCTGTTCCACTGCTGCCGCCACTGCGGAAGCGAGCCGACTGATCTCGTCGATCCGGCCGCCGATCGCCTTGATCGCGCCGACCGCGCCATCCGTCGCGGCCTGCATGGCCGAGATCTGGGTTGCGATCTCCTCGGTCGCCTTTGCCGTCTGCGCGGCGAGGTTCTTCACTTCCGAGGCCACCACGGCGAAGCCCTTGCCGGCCTCGCCCGCGCGCGCGGCCTCGATCGTGGCGTTCAGCGCGAGCAGGTTGGTCTGACCCGCGATGTCGTTGATCAGGCGAACCACGTCGCCGATCCGGCCGGCGGCCTGGGCGAGGTCCGCAACCTGGGCGTTGGTGCGTTCGGACTCGCCTGCAGCCGAACGCGCGGCCGAGGCGGTTTCGGTCACTTGTCGGCTGATTTCGCGAATCGACGCCGAGAGCTCCTCAGCGGCGGCCGCCACCGCCTGCACGCTGCCCGCCGCGCGCTCGGACGAGCTCGCGACCGAGCCCGACAGCGCCCGCGTGTCCTTCGCCCCGGCGGCGATCTGCTCTGCCGTCGTCCGGAGCCTCTCTGCCGCCTCGGTCGCGGCCGAAACCGCCGCCATGACCTCGCGCTCGAAGCGGGCGGCGAGCTCGTTCCGTTGCACGCGCCGCTCCTCCGCCGTCCGCGTGCGCTCGGCCTCCATCTGCTCGCGCGCCGCCTTCGCCTCACGCGTTCGCTCCTGCAGCACAACAACGGCGCGGGCGAGCGCGCCAAGCGAATCGCCCCGCGCCGTTCCCGGCACCGGCGCCTCGGTGTCGCCCTCGGCCACTTTCACAGTCGCGGCGCGCAGGGCCTCCACGGGGCGGAGCGCCGCGCGCACGACGAGCCAGAGCAGGAACGCGACGGCGACGATCGCACCGACCCCCAACAGGATGGCTTGCTCGCGCGCTTCAGCGATCACGGCGTCGACCCGGTCGTTCGGCACGCCAACAAAGAGTACGCCGATCTGCCGCCCCGATGCGTCGCGGATCGGCTCGTAGATGGTCAGGTGCCGGCGGCCGAGGATGTCATTCTCGCCGCGATAGGTCTGGCCCCGGGTGATGGACGCGTCGTAGGCGGGGCCAGGGGCAAGACGGGTGCCGACGCCGCGCGATCCGTCCGGCCTGACCACGTTGGTTGCAATCCTGAGGTCGCCGAGGAAGATCGTCGCCACGCCGCCGGCGACGTCGCGCACGGCATCGACCAGGTCGTTTCGGCCGTTTAAGGGCGTCTCACCGACCAGAAGCCGCTCACCCTCGACCCGAAACTCGCGCCCGAACCGGTGGAGTTGGTCCTTCAGAACGCGCAGGTTCACCTCGAGACTGGCCTGCGTGCTCTGCCGCTCGCGCTCGGAGAGGATCGTCAGCTCCTGCCACGTCAAAAGACCGATCGCAGCCGAAGCAACAACGACGCCGCTGACGACGACTTGGGCCGTGAGCCCGAAACGATTGAGGAGGGAGGCGATCACCGACGCCGATCCCGTGTTCATCTGCAGAGCCATCCGTGTCTGCCCTTCCTCGCCTGTTTCCGGAGGAGTGGTACACGGGGGCTGACGAAGCAAGGGTTACCGGCAGGAAGGGTCAACGGCTGCGATCGGCCTCCGGCGGCGGGGTGGACGCAGCCTCGCCGTCAAAAATGCCGAACACGCCACGCAGGAACCCAGGGGTCAGGGCTGCGAGGGGGTTGACCGAAACCTCCGGGTCATCAAGCGGGCCGCGTACGCGGTAGGTCGCGGCGAACACCCCGCCCCCTGCCTCTGACGAGAACAGCCGCCCGAGCAGGGGGAGGTGGCCGAGCACCGCGTTTAGCGCATAGGCTGGGACGATCGTCCCGTCGACGGCAAGGCGGTTTCGGACGAGGTCGATCGTGCCTTTACCAGTGACGCCGAGCGAGGCGCCAAAGGCCCGAGCGTCGCGCAGCTCCAGCCGCTCGCCGTCGTAGGCGAAGGGGGCGACCAGTCGGGCGAAGGAGAGGCCGGGGCCGCGCGCCATCTCGAGCAGGCCGTAGAGGGTCATCGCCTGCAGTACGCGGCCGATGGCCGGCGCCTCGCGCAGGCGAAACTCCTCGATGGTCGCTTCGCCGACGAGGGGAGGGTCGAGCTGCCCATCGTCCCAAGCCGCGCGGAGTCGCAGCCGCCCGCCGGCCATCGTTTGCACGATGCCGAGCGCGGCGAGGAAGGCCCCCGCATCCGAGGCTTCGGCCTCGAGTGTACGGCCAGAGCCGGCGCGCCGAATGGCGGCCTGCCAGGTGCCCTCCGCTCCCGTCCGCCCGCGGGTATCCAATGCGGCAATGCGTCCGCCGTTGCGCCGAAGCGAGAACGACACCTCGCGCAGCTCGCGCCCCGGCTCCGCCCCGAGGACGACCCGGTCGAACCGGGCATCAACCACCAGCGGCATCGCGCTGCCATCGCCGGAACTGGGCTCGGCGCGCGGCCGGCGGGAGAGGTCGAGCAGGGGGCCGCGCAGGCTCGCCACCCACGGATCGCCCGGCCGGTTCGGCGCCCGAACCTCGCCGGTCGCCCGGCTGCGCCCCAACGCGAGGTCAGCGATCTCGATCCGCTCCAGCCTGCCCTCGCGGTCGAACCGGGCCCCGCCCCGCGCCGCAAGCCCCGCCCCCTCCAGCCGCGTGAGCTCGACCGTCGCAAGCCTAGGCCCGACCAGACGCAGCGTGGCCTCCGCCGCCGCCCGCTCTGCTGGCGGCTTCTCCCAGCCAAGCTCGGGGACGGCAAGCCGGGCGCGTGTGAGATCAGCGCGAATTGTGACCGTCGCCTGGCGATCCCGCCGCATCGCTAGCCTCGCCTCCCCGCCGATCGCGCCGGACACATAAGGGGCGAGCGAGAGCCCGAACGCCTCCGCCACCCCCGGCTGGGGGGCAAGGCGCACGGTTGCGCGCTCGATCACCTGCGCGGCAGGGCCGGAGCGAAAGTCGGCCTCGTAGACGAGTTCGGCATCGAGCCCGGCAAGTTGGCCTTTGCCTTCGAGCTTCAGCCCGTCGCGATCGACCGCGAGGCTGAAGCGGCCGCGCTCCAGCCTGCGGTCGAGCACCGCTGCCGGAAGGGCCGCCTCCGCGATGCGTGCGGTCGCCCGCGCCTCGAGGTCGTCGACGGTTAGGGAGTCGAGCAGCGGAAACCGAAGCGCGAGATCGACCAAAGCCCGCCCGCTCAGCCCCTCGGGCGGGGGGCCGCGACGGGCAAACAGCTGGAGCTTCGGGTGCGCGAGCAGCGCGATCGCCTCCGCCACCGGCGCCTCGATCGTCAGCGCAAGGTCGGCCCATTGCGGCCCCGAATCGAGCCCAGAGAGGACAACGGTTCCCGAACGCGCGCGAATGCCACCCAAGACACCATCGCGCGCCTCAATCACGATGCGGTCGAGGGCAAACCGCGCTTCGGCCGAAACGCCGGTCACGGGCGGCATCGGTCTGAGGTAGTGCACCGAAACCCCTTCGGCCTGGGCGGTGCCGGAGAAGGCCGCCACCTCCACCGTGCCCGCCTCGGGGTCGAGGCGCAGAGCGAGGTCGAAATGGGCCTGCCGCACGACCCCGTCGGTCAGGTTGGTGGTGATCCAGGCGCGCTCGTTCCGCCCGACACCGTCCGGCCAGAGCGCGGGAAGGTCGGGCAAGGCGATGCGGTCGAGGGCAATCCGCGCCTCGGCCTGCCACGCCGCCCCGTCGCGCGTGATCCGGCCGCCGAGGGTCATCGCAGGCGGGGGCCCGTGCGCAGCGGGCAGGGCGAGCCGCAGTTCGGTCACGTCGATCCGCGGGCCAGCGACATCGAGGTCGGCCTGCGCCGACAGCACGGGCACGGCGCCCCCGCCCCGAGGCAACACGACACGGCCCTCGCCCATCGCTGCCCGGATCCGGGCGAAGCGGAGGGCCGGCAACGGGTCGAACCTGATCTCGGCCGAGGCGGAGACAAGCCCATCCAGGGACGCGAGCGGAGCCAGCGCGGGGGCCAACGGGGCCAACGCCGAAGGCCGAAACGGTGAGGCTTCAACCACGAGGTTGGCCGCAAACGACGGTGTTAGGTCGCCGCGGGCGGAGACCGCGACCCGCTCGGGACCGATCGCGGCCAACCCTTCAAGCGCGACCGCGACACCGCCGCCCGATGGCGAACGCCGCAGATCGAGGAGCGCCTCGTCCACGCGCCAGGGCAGGCCGAGGGACTCGTCCTCGACCAAAAGCCTGCCGCGTCGGATCCGCAGCCGCGCGAGTTCGGAAATCCGCCTCGCTTCCGGCCGCCCGGACGCAAGGCCGAGGTCGGCAAGGAGCCTTTCCGCGAGTCCCCGGTCGTCCCCCTCGTCTGCCTCGCGGGATCCGGCGAGATCGACCGCGAAGCTGCCGTCCGTCCCTCGCCTCAGGCGCAATGTGACACCAGCAAGCTCGATCGCGCGCGGCTCGATTCGACCCAGAACCAAGGCCCTCAGCCCGAGGCTCACCGTGCCTTCGGGGATCTCGGCGACCATCGTGCCGTCCGCATCGAGGAAGCGGATGGCGCCGAGGCGGAGGTCGATCGGCCGGTCGATGCCACCGCCGAAGCCTTCCCAGACCAGAGCCGCTGAGCCGATCTCCACCCGCCTGCCCTCCTCGGCGGCCGCCACCCGGTCCTCGATGAAGCGGGCGAGCGCGTCGAGCGGCAGGGGGCCCTGAGAGAGACGCCACGCGAGGCCGGCGGCGGCGACGCAGACGGCGACCAGCAGCGCCCCGAGAAGGGTCACTGCGCGGCGAAGGAGACGGGCGGAGGTGCGGATCACGCGCCCAAGCCCCGAGCGCGATTGACGTCTGCCCCGCCGCGGATGGAGCCTCGCTCGGCATGGACGGCCTGTCCCCTTCCCTGCCGCTCCCCTATGACCGAGAGGCTGCGAACCGCGCTCTCGCCCGCCTTGCGGACGAGGCCGGCGCACCAGCGCCGGATCAGCGTGAGGCGCTCGCCGGCGTGTTCGGCTCGAGCCCCTTCCTTGCAGCCCTCGCGCTGCGGGAGGCGGAGACCCTGCACCGGCTCCTGGCCGAAGGCCCGGAGGCTGCCTTGGCCGAAGCGATGGCGGGCATTCCTGCGGGCGAAGCCCTCGCACGGGCAAGCCGGGCGGACCTCGTCGAGGCGCTGCGCACCGCCAAGCGCCGCGCCGCTCTCGTCGTCGCGCTCGCTGACCTCTTCGGGCTGTGGTCGCTCGAGCAGGTGACGGGCGCGCTCAGCGACCTTGCAGACGCCGCCGTCGAGTCCGCCGCCGGCTGGCTTCTGCTCGAGGCGGCGCGGCGCGGCATCATTGGCCCGCTCGATCGATGCGCCCCGACCCGCGGCTCCGGCCTCATCCTGCTCGGCATGGGCAAGCTCGGCGCGCGCGAACTGAACTATTCCTCGGATATCGACCTCGTCGTCCTGTTCGACCCCTCTCGCACACCCTACCACGGCGAGGACCGGCTTGCCGTATTCGTTCGCCTCACCCGCGACCTCGTCCGGCTGCTCGAGGAGCGAACAGGCGGAGGCTATGTCTTCCGCACCGATCTTCGCCTCCGCCCCGACCCGGCTGCAACGCCGCTCGCGGTCTCGGTCGAGGCGGCCCTGACCTATTACGGCTCGCTCGGGCAGAACTGGGAGCGGGCCGCGATGATCAAGGCCCGCCCGATCGCGGGCGACACGGAGGCGGCGCGCGCCTTTCTCGCTGAACTCCGCCCCTTCGTCTGGCGCCGTCACCTCGACTTCGCCGCCATCCGCGACATCCACTCAATCAAGCGGCAAATGCAGGCGCATCGCAGCGCTGGCGCGATCGCTGTCGCCGGCCACAACCTGAAGCTCGGCCGCGGCGGCATCCGCGAAATCGAGTTCTTCGCCCAGGTGCAGCAGCTGATCTGGGGCGGCCGCGACCCCGCCTTGCGCGAACCGGCCACACTGCCGGCGCTCGCCGCACTCGCCCGGGCGGGGCTGATCACCGCGGCGGTGTGCAGCGACGTCAGCGCTGCCTACCGCTTCCTGCGCCGCATCGAGCACCGCTTGCAGATGATCGACGACCGCCAGACCCACACCGTGCCTTCCGATCCGGCGGGGCTGGCCCGCGTCGCCCTGTTCTCCGGCTTCAGCTCAACCAAGGCCTTCGCCGAGGCGCTGTTCGCCCACCTCGCAGCGGTCGAACGGCACTCCAGCGCGCTGTTCGAGGAGGCGCCAGGCTTGGGCGGGCCAGGCAGCCTCGTGTTCACGGGGGTGGACGACGACCCGGAGACACTCGCGACCCTTACGCGCATGGGCTTCGCCAACGCGTCCGCGGTCGGGGCCGCGGTGCGCGCCTGGCACCACGGCCGGCCGCGCGCGACCCGCAGTGCCCGGGCGCGCGAGATCCTGACTGAACTGATGCCCGCGCTGCTCTCCGCCTTCGCCCGGCAGAGGGACCCCGATGCCGCCTTCCGCCGCTTCGATGGGCTTTTGAATCGCCTGAACGCGGGCGTGAACCTGCTCAGCCTCCTGCAGCGCAACCCCGGGCTTCTCGATCGGATCGCGCTGATCTGCGGGGCAGCCCCGTTGCTTGCCGACTACCTCGCCGCCCATCCGCAGCTTCTCGACGGGCTGCTCGCCGGAACAGGGCCGGAACGCCCCATCGCCAAGGCGCTGCGTGCGCGGCTCAGCGCGACACGCTTCCTCGAGGAGGCGCTGGAGGTGGTGCGGCGCGTCGTGCGGGAGCGGGAGTTCCTGGTCGGGGTGGCCACACTCGACGGCGCGCTCGATGTCGACTCCGCTGGCCGCTTGCGCGCCCGCCATGCGGATGCCGCGCTGCGCACCCTTCTGCCGCTGGTCGAGGAGGATTTCGCCGCCCGCCACGGCACCATCCCTGGCGGGGCGATGGCGATCGTAGCCTTGGGCAAGCTCGGCGGGCAGGAAATGATGGCGGCATCGGACCTCGACCTGATCCTGCTCTACGATCATGCCGAGGGGGTGGAGGCGGCCGTCGGCGCGTCGGGCCGGGCGCTCTCTCCGCCCGAATACTTCGCCCGGCTGACGCAGCGGTTCATCGCTGCCATCACCGCGCCGACCGCAGAGGGCAGGCTCTACGACGTCGACATGCGGCTGCGACCCTCCGGCAACAAGGGCCCGATCGCGGTGCACCTCGCCGGCTTCGCCCGCTACCAGCGCGAGGATGCCTGGACCTGGGAACACATGGCGCTGACCCGCGCTCGAGTGATCGCCGGCCCGCCCGCACTCAGGCGCCGCGCGCGCGCGGCGATCCGCGCCGCTCTCGCCCGTCCGCGCGACGCGGCAACGGTGCGCAGCGATGCGGCCGAACTGCGGCGCCGCATCGCCCGCGAACTGCCGCCGTTCTCGGACTGGGACGTGAAGTACCGCTCCGGCGGCCTGCTAGAGGGCGAGTTCGTCTGGCAGGTCCTGCAGCTGATCCACGCGAGCACCAAGCCCGATGTGCTGGCCCCGAGCACGTCGGAGGCGCTCGCCCGCCTCGCCGGGGCCGGCGCACTGGACGAGAGGGAAGCGGAGGCGCTGGCATCGGCGATGCGGCTGTTGCGTGCCGTGCAGGGCGTGCTTCGGCTGACGGTGGGTAAGCCCCGCACCGAGGATGACATCCCGGCCCCCGTTGCGGAGGCGCTTTGTCGTGCCGCCGCCGCAGCTGGCGCCTCGGACGCTGTTGACCTCTCCGCGCTTGCTGCCCAGATGCGAGAGGCTGCGCAGATCATCCGCGCGGCCTTCAACCGACATGTCGCCGATCTCGGGCCGGTCGCGTCGGACGCGATCGATCCGCGAACGGACGATTAAGCGAGGCGAACGACAGAGGGGTGACGTCGATGGCGACGACGAAGAAACCGGCCGCGAAGACGGCGACCAAGGCGCCTGGGAAGACAGCCGCCGCGCGCGCAACGAAAGCAGGAAGCACGGCCAAAACAACGGCGAAGGCGACGCCGGCCAAAGCGACGGCGAAAGCCGCTACCAAGCCGGAAGCGACGAAGGCCGCGAAGGCCGCCGCCGCGGCACCCGCCGCAACACCCGCCGGCGTCAAGGAAGGCGACCCCGCCCCGGACTTCTCGCTCGTGGCCTCGGGCGGTCGCACCGTCAGCCTCGAGGCGATGAAGGGCAGGCCCTTCGTGCTCTACTTCTACCCGAAGGCCGACACGCCCGGCTGCACCACAGAGGCCTGCGCCTTCAACGAGGCCCTAACCCAGTTCAAGAGCCTGGGCATCGAGGTGATCGGCGTCAGCCCGGACAAGATGCCGGCGATCGAAAAGTTCGCGCAGAAATTCGGTCTCGACTTCCCCCTCGCGTCCGACCCCGAGAACGCCACCGCCCAGGCCTATGGGGCATGGGGGGAGAAGGTATTCATGGGCCGGCGCTCGATCGGGCTGATCCGGAGCACGTTCCTGATCGACAAGGCCGGCCGCATCGCCCGGGCCTGGAAGAAGGTGAAGGTGGACGGGCATGCCGCAGAGGTGCTGGAGGCGGCGCGCGCCCTCTGAGCGCCTGCGCCGGTGAGAGGCGCGAAACGCGCCCGCCCCACTGGCGCCCGTTCACCGTCGCGGCGGTTGTCCTCGCTCAGGCTCCCCGTCCCTCGGGGTTGCCGGCATCGACGCCAGCGCCTCGCGCGGCGGCCTCTTCCCCCTTCCTTACCGGGCCCGTGACCGGAGGCGGAGACTTCGCCGGCGGGCTCCTCGTTCCAGCTTCTCGCGCAATCAGAGGTGTCGGGGCTGCGGGCGGGTGAGCGTGCTGCATCCCCTCGGCCGCCCTCGGAGCCGCTGAACCACGCCCTCCGCCCCGGTCGAAGCTTCATCCCCTGCGCACGATCCGCTAGGGTTCCTTTCCGGGAAGGGCGGTTGGCGCCGCCCAGGTCGATTGGGAGACGGAACAACCATGCGCTGCATGCTTCTCGCCGCCACCGCGGCCCTCGCCCTCGCCGTGACCCCGGCCGAGGCCCGCTCCATCCGCTGGTCCGCCGCGGGCGATCCGAACACCATGGATCCGCACTCGCAGAACGTCGGCACGGTGACCAAGATCCTCAACCAGATCTACGAGCCGCTGATCCTGCGCACGCGCGACCTCGGCCTCGAGCCGGGTCTCGCCACCTCCTGGCAGCAGCTCGAGCCGACGCGCTGGCGGTTCGCGCTGCGGCGCGGGGTCAAGTTCCATAACGGGAACGACTTCAACGCTGACGACGTCGTGTTCTCGATCGAGCGGGCGCTCGCGCCAACCTCGAACTACGGCATCTTTGTCGATACTGTCGCCCAGGCAGTCAAGGTCGACGACTTCACCGTCGACATCGTGACCAGGATCCCCGACCCGATCCTGCCGAACAAGCTCGCCTCGGTCTACATCATGGACCGAGAGTGGTCGGAGGCGAACAACGTCCGCCAGCCGCAGAACACGCGCGCGAGAGAGGAGACGCACACGGTTCGCAACACCAACGGCACGGGGCCGTTCCGCCTCACCGTGCGCGAGCCTGATGTGCGCACAGTCATGGTCCGCAACGACCAATGGTGGGGGTGGAACGTTCCGGGCAATGACAGCAACATCACCGAGATCGTCTACCGTCCCATCGCCTCGGATGCGACGCGGATCGCGGCGCTGCTGTCGGGCGAGGTTGACTTCGTGCTCGACCCGCCGCTGCAGGACCTCGAGAGGCTAAAGCGCGCGCCGAACATAACGGTGCTGGAAGGGCCGGAGGTGCGCACTCTGTTCTTCGCCATGGACGTCAAGCGCGACGAACTCCTCTACTCCTCGGTCAAAGGGCGGAACCCGTTCAAGGACCTGCGCGTGCGCCAGGCCCTGTACCATGCGATCGACATCGAGGCGATCCGCAGCCGTGTGATGCGCGGACAGGCGATCGTGACCGGCACGCTGTTCCCGCCGCAGGTGAACGGCTACGCCAGGGAGTGGGACAAGCGGCTCCCCTTCGACCCGGCGCGCGCCCGCGCCTTGCTCGCCGAGGCCGGCTTCCCGCAGGGCTTCGAGGTGACGCTCGATTGCCCAAACAACCGCTACATCAACGACGAACAGATCTGCCAGGCGGTGGCGGCGATGTGGACGCGGGTCGGGGTCACCACGCGCCTCAACGCCATGCCGCTCGCCCAGTTCTTCCCCAAGATCCAGCGCGAGGATACCTCCATCTACCTGCTCGGCTGGGGGGTGCCAACGCTTGATGCGCTCTACTCCATCCAGTCGCTGCTCGCGACCAAGGACGGTAGGCCGGGCAACGGGATCTGGAACTACGGCAACTACTCGAATCCACGCATGGATGCGCTGACCGAGACGATCAAGAACGAGTCCGACCCTGAGAAGCGCAATGCGGCGATCGCCGACGCAATGCGTCTCTATCACGAGGACGTGCCGCACATCCCGCTGCACCATCAGATGATCCCCTGGGCCATGCGCGCCAACTTCGCCATTCCGCACATGGCGAACAACCAGCCCTACCTGCGCTGGGCACGAGTCAACTGACCATCCAGCCACCCGCGCCCCTCGCGCCCGCGCGGCGCGAGGGGCCCCCTGGCGCCGCGTCACCCGCGCCGCCGGCGTGACACATCGCGTCAGCGCGCATGCTGGCCTTCATCGTCTCGCGCCTGCTGCAGGCCATCCCCGTCATGCTGACGGTGAGCCTGATCAGCTTCGCCATGTTCGCCTATGTCGGCGACCCGGTGACGATCATGCTAGGGCAGGACTACACCGAAGCGCAGCGCGAGGCCCTGGTGCGCGAACTCGGGCTCGATCAGCCCTTCTTCGTCCAGTTCGTCGAGTTCCTGGAAAACGTGCTGAGCGGCAACCTCGGCCTTTCCTACCGCCTCGGCCGGCCGGTCGCGGATCTCATCCTTGAACGCCTTCCCGCTACCCTCGAACTGTCCTTCGCGGCCGCCTTCCTCGCCCTTCTCGTCGGCGTGCCGTTGGGGGTCTACACGGGGCTCTATCGCGAGGCGTGGATCTCGCGCGTCTTCCTCGCCCTGTCGCTGATCGGCGTCTCGCTGCCGACGTTCCTGATCGGCATCCTGCTCATCCTCGTCTTCGCCGTGGTCCTCGGCTGGCTGCCGTCTTTTGGCCGAGGTGAGACCGTGGCGATCGGCTGGTGGACGACGGGGCTTTTCAGCTGGTCCGGCCTGAAAGCCCTCATTCTGCCTGCCGTCACCCTCGGTGTCTACCAAATGACCTTGATCATGCGGCTTGTGCGCAGCGAAATGCTGGAAGTGCTGCGCACCGACTACATCAAGTTCGCGCGCGCACGCGGCCTGCCCGACCGCATCGTCCATTTCGGCCACGCGCTCAAGAACACGCTGGTGCCGGTTATCACCATAACCGGGCTGCAGCTCGGCGCGATTATCGCCTTCGCCATTGTCACCGAGACCGTGTTCCAGTGGCCGGGCATGGGTCTGCTCTTCATCCAGGCGGTAGCGAATGCCGACATCCCGATCATGGCCGCCTACCTGATGCTGGTCGCGGCCTTGTTCGTCGTCATTAACCTGATCGTCGATCTTCTCTACTACGCGGTCGACCCGCGCCTGCGCAGCGGGCTCGCCGCCGCGTCAGGGCGCTGAGCGGTGTCCGCCTTCGCCACTAAGCGGCGTCTCGCGCGCGTCTTCGACTCCGACCTCTGGTGGTCGTTCACCCGCTCGCCGACGGTCGTCCTCTCCGCCTTCGTCGCGCTCGCGATGATCGGCGCGGCCGCCTTGGCGCCGTGGGTGGCGCCGCACAACCCGTTCGATCTCGCCACGCTCAACCTGCTCGACGCTTTCACCCCGCCCGTTTGGCTCGAGGGCGGAGATGCCCGCTTTCTGCTTGGCACGGACGATCAGGGCCGGGACGTGCTCTCGACCATCCTCTTCGGAGCACGGATCAGCCTGTTCGTCGGCTTCTGCTCCGTCCTGTTCGCGATGACGCTCGGCGTAACGATCGGCCTCGTCGCCGGCTATGCCGGGGGCGCGGCCGATGCCGTCCTGATGCGCATCGCTGACATCAAGCTCACCTTCCCGGCAATCCTGATCGCGCTCTTGGTGGACGGCCTGGTGAGGGCAGTGCTGCCGCGCGAGCTGCACGATCGGATCTCGCTCTGGGTCCTGATCTTCGCCATCGGCATCTCGAACTGGGTGCCGTTCGCACGCACCGTGCGCGGTTGCACCATGGTGGAGAAGAACAAGGAATACGTGATGGCCGCGCGGGTCATCGGGCTGTCCTCGGCGCGCATCATGTGGGCGCATGTGCTGCCGAACGTGATGGGACCGGTGCTCGTCATCGCCACCCTGCAGCTCGGCTTCGCCATCCTCGCCGAGGCCACCCTCTCCTTCCTCGGCGTCGGCGTGCCGCCGACCCAGCCCTCGCTAGGGACTCTGATCCGGATCGGCAACGATTTCCTCTTCTCCGGGGAGTGGTGGATCACGGTGTTTCCCGGGGCAGCACTGGCGATCATGGTGTTGTCGGTCAACCTGCTCGGGGATTGGCTTCGCGACGCCCTCAACCCCAAGCTCCGCTGAGGGGGAGCGTCATGCCGCTGCTCGACGTCCGCAACCTTAGGGTCGAGTTCCCAACACGGCGCGGAACGCTGGTCGCGGTGGACGACGTCTCCTTCTCGATCGAGCCCGGAGAGGTTCTCGGCGTCGTGGGCGAGTCGGGCGCGGGTAAGTCGATCACAGGGGCTGCGATCATCCGCCTGATCGAGCCGCCGGGCCGGATCGCCGCCGGCGAGGTGCGGCTCGACGGGCGAAGGATCGACAATTTGCCACCGGAACGGATGCGCGCCGTTCGCGGGCGCGAAATCGGCGCGGTCTTTCAGGATCCCCTGACCACGCTAAACCCGCTCTACACGGTCGGCCGGCAGCTCGCGGAAACGATGCAGACGCATCTCGGCATCGGCGCGCGCGAGGCGCGCGCTCGCGCCGTCCGCTGGCTCGAGGAGGTGGGCATCCCCGCCGCGGCCGAGCGGATCGATGCCTATCCGCACCAGTTCTCGGGCGGAATGCGGCAGCGGGTCGTCATCGCGCTTGCGCTTTGCGCCGAACCGAAGCTCATCATCGCCGACGAACCGACCACCGCCCTCGACGTCTCCATTCAGGCGCAGGTGATCGCGCTGCTGAAGCGGCTCTGCCGCGACCACGGCACTGCGGTGATGCTGATTACGCATGACATGGGCGTGATCGCCGAGACAGCGGATCGGGTCGCGGTGATGTACGCCGGACGCATCGCCGAGATCGGGCCCGTGCGCGAGGTGGTCAAGCACCCCCGCCATCCCTACACGGAAGGCCTCATGGGCTCGATCCCGCCGCTCACCCACCGCGTACGCAGGCTGGCGCAGATCGAGGGCGCGATGCCGCGGCTGACCGAGATCCCGCGCGGCTGCGCCTTCCATCCGCGCTGCCCCCGCGCCTTCGAGCGCTGCCGGCAGGAACGGCCGGAACTGATGGCGACGGACGGGCCGAACCGGGCCGCGTGCTGGCTGCACGAGGCGCGCAGCCCGAACGACGCCCTCGGCCATGCCGCCTGACGCATCGCAAGGCCCGTTCGCCGAAGCGTTGGTCGAAGTCGAGGACCTCGCGCGCGACTTCGACGTCTCCCGGCCGTGGCTGTTCCGGGTTCTGAACGGGGAGCCGCGGCGCATCGTGCGCGCGGTGGCGGGCGTCTCCTTCACCATTCCGCGCGGCACCACGCTCGCACTCGTCGGCGAGTCGGGCTGCGGCAAGACCACCGTGGCGCGCCTCGTCGTCGGCTTGTACCGCCCAACGCGCGGCAGAATCCGCTTCGACGGCACCGACATGACTGCGCTGCCGCGAGGCGAGGCGGGACGGGCGATCCGCCGGCGGATCAACATGATCTTCCAGGACCCCTACGCCTCGCTCAACCCGCGCTGGCGGGTGCGCGACATCATCGCAGAACCCCTGCGCGTCTTCGGCGTGCTCGAGGATGAGCGCGCGATCGCCGAGCGCGTGGCGGATCTCCTCCGCCATGTCCGCCTCTCGCCGAAGGACGGCGAGAAGTTCCCGCACGAGTTCTCGGGCGGCCAGCGCCAGCGGATCTCCATCGCCCGTGCCCTCTCCGCCACGCCCGACTTCCTGGTCTGCGACGAACCGACCAGCGCCCTCGACGTCTCCGTCCAGGCCCAGATCCTGAACTTGATGAAGGACCTGCAGGAGGAACTCGGCCTCACCTACCTGTTCATCAGCCATAACCTCGCTGTCGTGCGGCAGATGTCGGACCGCATCGGGGTGATGTATCTCGGTCGCATCGTCGAGCTCGCGCCCACCGGTGTTCTGTTCGAAGCCCCACGCCACCCGTACACGCGGATGCTGTTCGACGCGATCCCCGATCTCGAGCTGACCGGGCGGCAGCGAACCCCCGTCGGCGGCGAGGTCCCCTCCCCGATCGCGCCCCCACCGGGTTGCGCCTTCCACCCGCGCTGCCCGTTTGCCGGGGCGCGCTGCCGGGGGGAAATCCCGCGCCTTCGTGTTGAGGGCGAGACGCTCGTCGCCTGCCATGCCGTGGAGGAGGGGCGCCTTTCCGCCTGACGCGCCCGCGCGCCTAGCTTGCCTGGGCGGAGGCAGCAGGTGGCATGGGTTGGCCAGTCAACGGCCTGCGGCCGGCGTGCGAGGAACCGGTTTCGAGGACAATGCCGAGACCGCCGCGGCTTGCGGCGAGGGTTGGGGCGCCAGGATTCGAACCTGGGAATGGCGGAACCAAAATCCGCTGCCTTACCGCTTGGCGACGCCCCAGGACGCCTCCTCTCTACGCGCCTTGGCCCGCGGGCGGCAAGACGCGCTCAAGCGCAAAGGCCGCGGCGCGCCTTACTGCCGGCGAGCGGCGGCTTCGGCCGGTCGAGCACAGCGTAGGCGGCCGCAAGAAGAACGAGGGCCGCCTCCTGCCGACCCTGGGCGGAGGCCGATCGCGCAAGGGTGAGCAGCCGGTCGGACACAACGAGCGGGCTCGCCGGCGGAGGAGAGGCGCAGGAGGGCGGGGGCGTTTTCATCATCGTGTCATTCCCTTCAGCCTGGACATGCGTGAGCATGAGGGGACACGCATGACCAAAGGGTGAAGACGACGGACCAGACAGTGCGTCCGGGTTCGGTGCGCCCCCTCGCCGACTCTGGTGCGCGGTGCTGTCAGGGGAGAGAGCATAATCACGCGCCGCCCCCTCCTTACAGCCTTCGCTCCGCTGCCGTTCGCCGCCGCAGACGCGCCACATGGCGCTGAGGCCGAAGCGCCGAGGCGGCAACCCCCGCCTGGGGCTTCCATCGCATCCGCTTGGGCGAGGCAGAGATCACGGCCCTCCTGGATGGGGGCATGCGCATGCCTGGGGCGAATGCTCCGCGGTTCTTTCGCGACGACGACGAGGCGGTCGCGCAGCGCCTGCGCGAGCGCGCGGTCTTCGTCGACGGCTTCCTCCACCAGCCGGTCGGCGCCTATCTCGTTAACACCGGCCGGCATCTGGCGCTGATCGACGCGGCGGGGCGGACTGGTTCTTTTCCGGAACGGGCCGTCTGCATCTGGCCCTGCACGCCTCCGCTTACCGGCCGGAGCAGGTCGATGCCGTCCTCCTCACCCGTGTCCACCCCGAGCACGCGCTCGGCCTCGTTGACGGCGAGGGTAGGCGCGCCTTCGCCAACGCCGACGTCGTGGTCTCCGCCCAGGACCGCGCCTTCTGGACCGTTCCGGCGATGGAGGCCCGGCTGCTGCAATGTCCACGCTTCATCCAGCCCGCAAGGCGGGCCCTCGGGCCCTACACGGAGCGGCTTCGCACGTTCGATGCAACGCGAGACCGAAGTGCTGGCCGGGATCACCTCCGTCCCCGCCATCGGCCACACGCCGGGCCACGTCTCCTACCGGATCGCCTCCGGGTCGGAGGCGATGCTGGTCTGGGGCGACATCACCCTCCAGACGGTGATCCCGCTCGCCAACCCGCGCTGGCGCCGCGCGAGTGACCTCAATCCTAGGGTCCGGACTCACAACCAGAACGCTACGATGGCGGCGATGTGGACTGCGGCGAGGTAGGTTGCGGCGAGGCGGTCGTATCGGGTTGCGATACGCCTGAAGTCCTTCAGCCGGCAGAACAT